>Ga0209541_10003229_pt1 | contig 30157 bp, 26 predicted proteins | sample RifCSPlowO2_01_FD_184027 | JGI IMG/M metagenome (GOLD analysis project Ga0209541, IMG submission 184027) | Groundwater microbial communities from Rifle, Colorado - Rifle CSP2_plank lowO2_0.1 (SPAdes) (version 2) | ecosystem: Environmental > Aquatic > Deep subsurface > Groundwater | place... | reverse complement strand
TCAGGCTTGCCCGACAAAGCGGGTGTTTGGAATTAGCTATCGGGGTTGAAAGCGTTGAATCTGACAAAGTACTTCAGTTATCTAATAAGCCGTCCACCAGCGTTGACGCAAACCGCCGATTCATCGAGATGTTAAAGAAACATGGCATCAAAGTAAAAGTTTGCCTTATCTTTGGTCTTCCGGGTGAGACAAACCAGGTAGTTGAGAAGACAATCCGGTTCCTTGAAGAAGTCAAACCGGACTATGTAGCGCTTTCGGGATTAGATGTAGTGCCCGGCTCGGTTTTCCATAATAGTGCTAAATCCTTAGGCATTAAGAGCATTGAGAGCGATCTCTCTAAGCATGCACATCTAATGTTCCGTTTCGGCGACGATGAGGAGGTCGGTCTGCCGTTCGAGTATGAAAAAGTAACTCCCTGGGGTCCTTCTTTGAGTCGTAAGGAAATTGCTAATAACATTCGTCAGGTCCAGCAGTATCTTCGAGACCATGGAATGACTTATTAATTAATATATTTTTAGAATAGCTTCTAAATTAAAATCCCGTTCGCCATTCGTCTCTGCCAGTTGGCAGATGACGGAGGCGAACGGGGTTTATTTTTGGCCACTACTCTTTATGTTTTGTACTTTCAATGACGACCCCGCAAATAAAATTAATATCATCATGGTTCAAAGACGGATTGTTCGGCAGAAAAAATCCGCAATGATGAATTCGGTCCGCCATAGGTGCGGAGAACTTTCCATAGCGCTCAAACCAGAAGGGATGGAGTCCTAGATTTCCAGCAGAGAACATTCTGTTCTCTATGCCATTAGAGTTAAGGGTAGCAACAATCTTTTCGCGCTGCTCTGTGTTTTTAGCTAAGGCGCCGAAATGAATACTGCAAACTACCGAATCGGCATCATATTTTTGGAATTCCAAGTGACCAGTCAGAAGTTTTTTGTACAACTGGTGGTTTTCCCAGCGGCGCTTAATAAGCCATTCAATTCTTGCGACTTGTCTTAATCCTAGAAAGGCCTGTAGGTCAGTCGGTCGTAAATTATATCCTGCTTCGAAGAATGTAAAAGGTTTATTAAAGTCATTAATTCCATAATGAGCTATGAGGCGATTGTATGTTTCGGTAGAAAGGTCTTTCCCCCAGCCATGGCTTCTTAGCATGAGCATAATTTCATATAGTTCTTTATCGTCAGTAGAAACCAGCCCCCCTTCAATAGTTGAGAATTGATGGCCGAAATAAGCAGAGAAGCTTGACATATCACCGAATGTGCCTACATGCTTGCCCTGATATGAAGAGCCGCCGGCGGCGCAAGCATCTTCAAGGAGAATGAATTCATATTTTTCTTTAAGGGCCGCAAGTTTTTCCATATAGTGGGGGACTCCCAGTACCTGGACCATTATGACCGTAGCCGGGGTATATTTTTTGAGTAAATCTTCCAAGTGACCAAGGTCGAGCCCAAATGTATTCAGGTCGGCCTCGCACATTATCGGATCTTCAAATCCTTTTAATTGTATGAAGGGATTAATAGTGGTTCCCCATCCAACACTAGGCACAATTACTCGTCCATTCCTTAATCTTTTGCTTGTAATAAGAGTTGATGCCATCAAAAGATTGGCAGAAGAACCAGAATTAACAAATACTGAGTATTTTCTGCCCAACCATTTGGACCAACTCTCTTCAAATTGGCGAGTTAACGGGCCCATTGTTAAACATGGTTCAGGCTCCGATAAGAGCCATTTGGCAAGAGCTTTCCGATCTTCCAAGTCAATGGTATCTTCGGCGAGATGATACTTAATCTTTACCATTTTTTGTCCTTTGGGTCGGTTAAATTTACAAAGAGCTTGTCCATAATATAACCGTAATTAATTCAATGTCAATTAATTGGACTTTTACAAAAAAATGTTTTATTGTTGCGTCCAGAAACTTAAAAATCGGAGCTAATTGTGCAGACACCTCTGTCTATGGCAAGTCAGGAGCAATTACGTATTTGGGGAAAATTAAAACTCCTTTTGCCTGATGGTTGTCAGAAAATCTTATTAGTTGAGCCACCTAATGTTCCTGAAGAAGATTTTAATCACGGCATAGCCGCCAATAACAGATATCCCATGTATGAACCCTACGGTCTGGGTGTCATATCTTCCTGCATCGGATTAAGGGGATATTCTACCGATATTATAGATCTTAATTTTATGCTTCAAGATTGTTTCAAGAAGGACCAGGAAAATTTCGAATATAAAATTTGGAAAGAATTATTGAAGCAAAAAATAGACGAATTCCATCCGGATATAGTTGGCCTTACCTGTATGTTTACCGTCTCTCATCGTTCGATGGTTAGAGTCGCCAGATTTGTCAAAGAATATAATCCAAAAATTATCATTGTTGTCGGTGGCGTTCATACAACAATGGCTTCCGGTAGTGAATCGATGCCGGGTCGGTTAGTTCTCGAGGACTGCCAAGAAGTGGATTTTACTTGTCTTAATGAAGGCAATGACAGCTTCGGAGATTTTTTAGATATAGCAAACGATAAGATTGGGGCAGATAGACTCACTCAAGTTGCTACGCTTATTGATGGCGACTATACAGTTGTAACCAAAAGAGCGGAACCAAAAACAGAAACATTGAATATCGCTCCAAATTATCATGATTTGCCCATCGAAAGATATAGTTCTATCGGAACAATCGGGAATTTTTATTGGTTATTTCCACCAGGAACGCGAGCGGGGACTATCCTCGCCAATAGGGGTTGTCGGGCTCATTGCAGATTTTGTTCTGTAGATAAATTCAATATTTCCGGTTTAGTATTAAAGCGGGATATAGATATTATTTTGGACGAACTCGAAAGGTTGAGGGATAGATATGAAATCGGACACGTAATGATGCTTGACGACGATTTATTTAATGGAGAAAAAAGAACCGTCGATTTATTCAACGGCTGGGCAAAGAGAAAATTAAATATTACCTGGGATGCTTCCAATGGAGTTATAGCATCTGCTTTAACCGAAGAGATTGCTGATGCGGCCGAGAAGTCAGGTTGTATCGCATTGGCCCTTGGTATCGAATCCGGCAATCCGGAAGTGTTAAAAAATATACCTAAACCAAGCGGGGTGAAACACTATCTTCGGGCCGGAGAAATCATGAAAAAACATCCGAAGATATTTACCAAAGGGTACTTGATAGTTGGTTTTCCGCCTGAACCTGAAAGAAATTTCTCGGGCGAATCCGTAAAAATGATTTGGGATACAATAAATCTCGCCAAACAAATGGATCTGGATTGGTATACGATTCAACCCCTTAACCTGATTCCTGGTGTTGACATTACGAATCATGCATTGGTTCAAGGAATCCTGACGGAGCAAGAGTTGATAGACGGTTCGGAAAGACCTTTGCTCGGGGCAACTGGCCGGCAGATTAAAAGGGCTAAAGAGGAAAAAACGGAAGCTAGGCCATTCGTAAACTATCTGGACGGCGATCCAGGCAGAATTCCACTACGCGAGGAGATGATTGATATCTGGTTTGTAATGGATTATATGGTTAATTATGAAAAATTATGGCAGTTAAAAGACCCGATTAAAATTAATATGCTCCACAAGTTGTTTACTAATATGTGCGATATAGCATATAAAGATAACGCTTTGGGTAATTTATTTTTCGCTCTCCTTGAACATGGGCTTGGCAACATTGAACAAGCTAACTTCAGGTTAGAACTTGCTAGGCAATTCTCTCAAAATAATGATTATTGGAGAAAAAGATTTTCGATACTTGGACTAAGCACACTCATCAAAGATTTGGAACAAAAAATTCTGGCTACATAATAAAGAAGACCCCATTAATCAGGGTCTTTTATTCTAAGTAGGAGATTAAGTCACTATGGTCAAGTATGATTATTTTTTGTATATTAGGAGGACTTAGGTATGATTTGTAAAAGCTACACAAACCTTCCTTCTATACGAAGAAAACACAAAAACAAAAAGCTGGTTTTTTGTTCTGGAAGTTTTGATCTGGTTCATGCCGGACATATTTTATTTTTTGAAGATTGCAAAAGGTTGGGCGATGTTTTAGTGGTTGGGGTGGCAAGCGATATGATGCTTCGGCGTAATAAGGGCAAAGGAAGGCCAGTTTTAAACCAGTATGTACGATTGAAAACTATAGATGCCTTAAAGCCAGTTGACTACTGTTTCTTAGATGAAAGTACGCACAGAGATCATTTACTTAGAGTAATAGAGGAAGTTTTTAAACGGTTGCGACCAGACATCTATGTCATTAATCAAGACACATTTGACATAGAATACAGAAAAATGTTAGCGAAAAAATACGGGGTGAAAATGAAGATTTTAAAAAGAACCGCTCCTTCTGAATTTGAGGAGATATCGACTACCAAGATTATAGATAAAATAAAAAAGAGCTTGAAGAGCTCTTTTTAGGCGCATTTTATGTATTGATCCCGTTAGAAGTAGCCTCGCCGAGGTCCTTCGGACTCGCGCCTATGGGTGCGAGCGAGACTTCTAACGGGATTGACACTATGTAAGTATATCCGTAGACTCTGTACTAGCTATTTAACAAATAAAAGGATGGCCAATGGAAAAAAACTCCCGAATCTATGTTGCCGGACATCGTGGACTGGTTGGTTCAGCGATTATTCGTCGACTGTTTATGGATAGTTATACAAACGTGATTACACGAACCCGTCAACAACTTGACCTGACTGATCAACTGGCGGTTAATGAATTTTTCAATTTAGAAAGACCCGACTATGTATTTCTGGCGGCAGCTTTGGTCGGTGGTATTCAAGCTAACAATACGAGGCGAGGAGAGTTTTTTTATCAAAACATGCAGATACAGCTGAATGTCATTGATGCAGCGCGCAAGACAAGGGCAAAAAAATTAATCTATCTCGGTTCTAATTGTATTTATCCAAAATTGTGTTCTCAGCCGATGAAGGAAGAATATCTACTTACCGGTTTGGTTGAGCCGACCAATGAGCCGTATGCGATTGCAAAAATCGTCGGTATTAAAATGTGTGAAAGCTATAATCGTCAATATGGCACTAATTTTATTGCTGCTATGCCAGCTAGTATATATGGTCCAGGTGATCACTTTGATGAACAAGCTCACGTCCTGGGTTCTCTTATCAGAAAATTTCATGAGGCCAAGGTTAGCGGACATTCAACGGTGACTTTGTGGGGTACCGGCTCTCCATTGCGCGAATTTATTTATGCAGATGATGCAGTCGATGGCATCATGTACTTGATGGAGAATTTTAACCCCGGAAATGAAGACAATGAGCTGGGCCGGATGTTTATAAATTTAGGCAGTGGAACAGAACTCTCAATTAAAGACCTTGCTCAGATTATTGCCGACATTATTGGTTTCCGTGGAAATGTTAAGTGGGATACGTCAAAGCCGGATGGTATTTCACGAAAACTACTGGATAATACACGTATGAGCGAACTGGGATGGCAACCTAAAACAATGTTTTCTGAAGGTCTTCGCAAGACATACGAAGCATATATTACACTGATCGGACAGAATACATAAGATATTAGGGTCTCGCATTCAATGCGGGATTTTTTGTCACAGGATAATCAGTTTATTTCCATAGATTTAGCTATTGTGGGGGCTCTATTTATGTGGTAAAGTCATCGCAGTTTTATTTACAACAAGAAGGGAGTATCCTTGGTCACAAAATTAAATAAAGAAGATCTTATTGCTTTCGAAGCCGAAATTGCCGAAGTATATTCTGGGAATAAAATCCCTGGTCCGATTCATCTTTCATATGGTAATGAAGAGGCATTGATAGAAATTTTTAAGGAAGTTAAAGATAGTGACTGGGTTTTCTCAACGCATAGAAGCCATTATCATGCCCTCCTAAAAGGAGTTCCAGTCAATTGGGTTAGGGATGTAATTTTAGCGGGGCATAGTATAACCATTAATAATCCTGATTATAATTTTTACGCTTCAGCTATTATGGGCGATATTGTTCCTATTGCGACAGGAGTTGCTATGGGCTTAAAGCTTAAAGGCAGGTCTGAGCATGTTTGGTGCTTTGTGGGTGATATGTGCGCCGAAATGGGTGTCTTTGATGAGTCGGTGAAGTATGCAGAGCGTAATGATTTTTCCATAACGTTTGTAGTAGAAGATAACGGACTAAGCGTCGTTACTCCTACCCAAGAGACATGGGGGTTATGTCCGCGTAAGAGCAAGGTAATCCGCTATGAGTATCGTAATACCCGGTATCCGCATGCCGGTGTAAATAAAGATTACACGGGATTCTAAGGAGGAAACAATGGGAAAATACCTGACCGAACTGAAAAGAGCATCGCGTTTCTTGGGAGAAAGACCGGATGTTATTTTTATCGGGCAAAATGCCGTATATCCCGGAAGCACAATGTGCAAGACCTTTGTTGATGATGTGCCGGCAGAGAAACGGATAGAACTTCCTCTTTTTGAGAATACCCAAATGGGAATTTCTATAGGACTAGCTCTGGCTGGTTATGTGCCCGTATCCCTTTTTATCAGACCGAATTTTCTGTTATATGCCGTGGGTACGTTAGTGAATGAACTAGACAAAATACCCATTATGACCAATGGCAAAGCTTGGCCTAAGGTAATTATCAAAACAATGAATGGCTCGGTAAGACCACTTGACCCGGGAGTTCAGCATAGAGATGACTTAACGGATATATTCTGGGGAGCTCATTTCAAAAATATTGATGTTGTACGGCTCGATGAGCCGGAACAGGTTTTTGAGGCGTACCGCAATGCCTATGAAAGAAAAGATGGAAAATCAACTATTTTAGTGGAGTGGGGTGATTATTATAGTGAAAAATAATAAGAAGTAAAAACACGCAGCTAGCGTGTTTTTTTATTGGTTCTGGTATAAATAACTTTGCTACCAAGATAATCAAATTTGATAAGGGATATGACACTCAGAACAAAAGATTAAATATTTGATTTAATTTAAATTTGCGATATACTCCTTGCACAAGAGATCATTAAAAATAAGAGGAATTACAATGATAAGAGTTGCAGATTATATCATGAAATTTCTTGTCGACAAAGGTGTCGAAGACATTTTTCTCCTTACCGGAAATGGAGCCATGTATCTTAACGACGGGATTGCAAGTCAGCCGAGCATTAAATATTATTGTGCCAGAAATGAAGCGGCTTCTCCGATGATGGCCGAAGCATATGCAAGATTAAAACAGTCTTTAGGAGCAGTTTGTCTTACAAGTGGACCCGGTTCAACTAATGCCATACCCGGTTTAGCCGAAGCTTACGTTGATGCCGCTCCAATCTTAATCTTATCTGGTCAAGCGCCTAGAAATCATACAACTCATAATATGGGCATTTCCGGATTAAGAAGTTTTGGAACCGCTGAAATCGATATTATTCCGATAGTGAGTTCCTTAACTAAGTATGCGGTCATGGTTAATGACCCCAGTTCAATTAGATATCATTTAGAGAAGGCTGTTTATTTAGCAACTTCCGGAAGACCCGGACCGGTATGGTTAGACATACCCATGGATGTACAATTTGCGCTTATTAATCCGGATGAATTAGTTGGTTTTAATCCTTCACTTCTTCTATCTATCAAAAATCCGCTGGCGTCTAACTTGGAAAAAGACATTGACTTAGTATTGAAGATGATGAGCCAATCGCGCAAGCCTTTAATTGTTGCCGGCTATGGAATCAGACAGGGAAATGCAATTAATGAATTCAAGAAATTTCTGACATTGTTTAATGCGCCGGTTGTTTTGTCTAGGTTAGGCATAGATATTCTGTCTTTTTCTCACCCTAATAATATGGGACTCGCCGGGATTAAAGGAACCCGTTATTGTAAAAAAATAATGCGGTCAGCGGATTTAATTATCTGTTTAGGCAGTAGGCTGGCAGTACCATTTGTCGGTCACAATCTGGATGCTTTTTCTGCGGATGCCAAGAGAATTGTTGTTGACATAGAACCGGCTGAATTAAAAAAATCTGGCATAGGAATTGACCTGCCGATAAACGCAGATGTTAAAACTGTCATTGATAGACTAATTACTAAGTTATCTTTTGGACCTTTGAACTTTAAGCCCTGGCTTAACTATTGTCAAAATCTTAAAGAGTCTTATCCGATGCTGACGGAAGATATGAAAAAAAATCCAATTAATCTTTACTATTTCATGTCCAAGCTTGATGCGGTTTCCGATGCCAGAAATGTCTTGATTACTGATGCCGGCTCAAATTACTATGTCGGCGGCCAAGTATTCAGATTTGAAAAAGGCCAGAGAGAATTAACTTCGGGAACATTTGCTGCAATGGGGTTAACAATCCCATTGGCCATTGGTGCAAGTATTGCTAAGAAGGACGCCCAGATTTTAGCTGTAACCGGAGATGGTTCGCTTGAATTAAACATTCAGGAACTCAAAACGATATCTTATTATCGACTGAATATTAAATTATTCGTTATTAATAATGGCGGATATGTTTCCATGAGAAATTGGCAGGATAATGTCTTTGATGGTAGGCGCATAGGATCAGATAATGAAACCGGAGCCGAATCTCTTAATTTAGCTAAAATTGCCGATGCATTTGATTTAAATTATGTAGCCATAACATGCCAAGAAGAAATAGATGAGAAACTCAAGACCGTTATGTCAGATGACCAACCTGTTTTTATTGAAGTCTTTTGTGATAATAATCAAAAAATAGTAGAGCCGCTTGATCATGATAAAATTGATATTGAACCGGAGGTTTGACATGGACAATAAGGAATTAATTAAAAAAGCAGCTTGGGTAAGAATGGAAGTTCTTGAATCTGTTGTTTCCGGTAAAAAGGGACATATCGGTGGAACATATTCGTGCGTTGATCTGCTAGTAGGATTGTACTATGGAAAAATTCTTAGATTTAATTCAAGAAATCCTCAGTGGGAAGATCGAGACAGATTTATACTTAGTAAGGGGCATGCTTCGCTTGCTCTGTTTGCGATATTCAAGGACATGGGCATTATTTCTCCTGAACTCTATGGGACATACGGTAAGAACGGTGGTCTTGGAGCTCAGGTAGATATAAGTCTGCCTGGGATAGAAACAAATACTGGTTCTTTGGGCCACTCCGTCGGTATTGCTGCCGGAATGGCTTTGGCAGCTAAAATGGATTCCAAGGACTATTGTGCCTATACGTTAATCGGCGATGCCGAGCTTTTTGAAGGTTCGGTGTGGGAAGCATTAATGTTCGGCTCACAGCATAAATTAAATAATCTCGTAGTGATAATTGACAGAAATCGTCTGTCTGCTACAGAAGTAATTGATGATGACAATAGTGTATTTATGAATTTCGGCAAAAAACTGGAATTGTTCGGCTGGAATTATCTGGAACTGGACGGACACAATATGGATAATATTTTAGCTGTCATGAGGGTGGTTAAATCATCTGATAAGCCGTCGATAGTTATGGCCAATACTATTAAGGGTAAGGGCGTCTCATTTATGGAAAATAAGGCAAACTGGCATCATGGCGTTCCAACTGAGGAACAAATTAAAATTGCCAGAGAAGAATTGAGGGTGCAATGGAAGTAAATAAAACCGATATAAGGGATGCCTTCTTTGATGAAATTTACGAAATAGGCAAAGCAGACAGGAATATGCTTTTTCTTACGGATGATATGGATGCTTTTGGGCTTAGAAAATTCGTTCGTGATTTTCCGGTCCAGTTTATCAATATCGGCGTAGCGGAACAGAATCAGGTTAATGTTGCCACTGGCCTTACATTATGCGGGAAGAAAGTATTCATTTTCGGTATATGCTCTTTCATGACTATGCGCTGTTTCGAACAAATCAAATTCAATATCTGTGGAATGAATTTGCCGGTAGTTGTGGTTGGTGTTGGCGCCGGATTCTCATTTGATTCGGACGGCCCAGCTCTTCATGGTACTCAGGATATAGCAATAATGAGGTCTTTACCTGAAATGACTATTTATAATCCTCCAGATGCTATGTCAGCTTCTGCTGTTGCAAGGTTGGCATATGAGAAAGATGGTCCGTCCTATATACGCCTGGACAAGGGTGTTTACCCGGTCATTTATGAAAATAAGCATGAATTACAGAATGGATTTAAAGTAGTTAGGTCGGTTCAAGCAGTGAATATTATAAGTACCGGTTACATGACCTCCGTAGCCATAAGATTAGTTGAGGAGTTGGAAAAACAGGGTGTAAATGTAGGGTTGCTGGACTTAATGCGGTTGAAACCAGTAGATCCGCTCTTTTATAAAACAATTGAAAATACTGAATCTTTGATAACTATTGAAGAGAACTCTTTGATAGGCGGTTTAGGAAGTATTGTCGGTGAGCTATTGATTGATAACGATTCCGACATAAAATTGAAAAGAATAGGTTCGCAAGACAGGCAGTTTATTGTTTATGGAACAAGGGATTGGTTACAGTATCTGAATGAGCTTACTTTGTCGGACTTGCAGAATACAATTCTTAATTGGTTGAGAAGAGGAAACTAGAAAATTTACAAAAGCCGCATAAGCGGCTTTTGTTGACAGATTATAAATAGTATTCTATTATACATCCAGTTTATTTGAAAATATGAATTGAAAGGTTGAATATGGAATTAGGATTAGATAGAAAATATGCATTGGTAACCGGTGGCAGTCATGGAATTGGTCGGGCCATAGCTCTTGCCTTGGCTGATGAGGGCTGTAATGTGGCTATCTGTGCAAGAAATAAACAAAGAGTTGATGAAGTAATCCAAGAAATAGAAAGTAGGGGCGTTGTCGGTATAGGGATACAGGCTGATGCAACAAATCTGCAGGATGTTGAGCGTATAATGAGTGTGATAGCCGATGCGTGGGGGAAATTGCATATCTTAATTAATAATGTCGGTGGTGGTGGAAGCTGGGGCAGTGATGATGTTGAGCAAACTTCCGAAAATGTGTGGCGGGATGTGTATGATAAAAATGTCATGTCGGCCATCAGGTTTACAATGTTGTGTCTGCCTCTCATGAGGAAAGAAAGGTGGGGCAGGGTGGTTACGGTATCTTCTGTGTGTGGGCGTGAAACTGGGGGAAGGCCATGGTATAGCGTAGCAAAGAGTGCGCAGATAAGCCTTATGAAAAATTTATCCGCTAGTCACGACCTTGTAAAGGATGGGATTACATTTAATAGTGTTGCTCCTGGGCATATAATGATACCAGACACTGGGTTGGACAAAAAACAAAAGGAAAATCCAGAAGAATTTAATAGATTTGTGATAGAGAATTTTCCGTTAGGACGACTCGGTTCGCCTGAAGAAGTGGCAAGTGTCGTAGTGTTTATTTGTTCAGATAAAGCACAATTGTTAAATGGTGCCTCTGTAGTAGTTGATGGAGGTCAAAGCAAAAGCTATTAACCCCGACAAAGATTTTAGCGGGCTAAAGCACCGCAAACCCCGCTTCTATGGCGGGGTTTTTGTTTGGCTAATTATTTAAATTTAAATAAATTTAAAACTTTTCAAAATCGTTTCCGGTATAAATAACTCTGCTACCAAGATAATCAAACCGAAAGGGGACGAGAAGTAACTTTTTTAATTTGCGTTTTATTTTTTCCTGTATTTCCGGTTTTGCGAAGAATAAAACAAATCCTCCTCCTCCCGCACCGAGAAGCTTACCTCCCAACGCCCCGGCTTGCATCCCGGCCTCATAGACATTATCAATGTATGGATTGGTTATTTTTGATGACAATGATTTTTTAATTTTCCATCCCTCGTTCAATAATTTGCCGAATTCATCTAATCCTCTCTTATTGTTTGTTAAAATCGCTTCTCCTTCATTAACCAACTCGTGCATTAACTTGAGTTCGATTTCCCTGTTACCGATATTTTTTATTTGTTCTTCTGCAATTAATGAAGCATTTCGTGACAAACCGGAAAAATACAGCATTAGATGGTTTTGAAAAGATTTAAGCCGAGCGGAACTCAATAGTATCGGTTTGATTGATATTTCACGGGTACCGCCAAAATTTATTCGATTGAATCCTCCAAAAGATGCCACTGTCTGGTCTTGTGAGCCGACGTTTTCTCTTATCAGATTTTGCTCGATATGAATTGCGTCCATGGCTGTCTCTTTTTTGGTTTTAGGAGTGCCTTTCAATGCGTTTAAGGCATTTATTAATCCGACGGTGAAGGCGGAACTTGAGCCTAGTCCGGACATGGCCGGTAAGTCTCCATCATGATGTATTTCCAAGCCTTTATTAACATTAAAAAAGCGCATAGTTTCCCTTACGGATGGATGATCTATCTCATCTATTTTATTTACTGTTTCATGTCGGCTATAAACAATCCTGTGTTTATGTTCAAAAAATGGCGGTAGATATCGGCATGTAATATAGCAGTATTTATTAATAGCGGTAGACAAAACTGCACCGCCATTTTCTTTATACCAAGCGGGATAGTCCGTACCACCTCCGAAAAACGATATTCTATATGGAGTTCTGGTTATAATCATTAATGTTAAAAGTTAAAATCACGGGTTTATAAGTTTTTGTTAACCCAATGCTTTTAACTTGCTTGAATGTATTAGCCATGCATAACCTCTGAAGCGGTCCTTATCTGTAATCTCGTGCAATATAAGATCGCGATAACTTGTGACTTCGCTTTCATGTGACCAGATCCTGCTTGTACCATATGTTTTAAATTTAACGGTGGCTATTTTTTCAATATCTTTTGTTTCCAAAAGTTTATTTAGTATAGGATCTTTAATGTAGTCGCCGTTAGCAATAGTTTCCACTTCAGATTCCATGTTTATTGCTTTACTGCTGGTTCCGGGTATGGCGATCCAACCATCATCTACGTCGAGAATACTTTCTATATACACCACTTCAAACGGAGCTGGAATATTTTTATCAAATAAACTAGAAACCGCAATGCCGGGGATTCCTTCAACGAAGCAGCAATTAAAGTTGGTTCTATAGGTATATAACTTCTTTATTCTTAAAGAGTCAATCTGTTTTATTAAATTAGCCATGGCCATTCTCGCCGGATAAATATCAGAAAAGAATGTTTTACCGTTGAATATGGCAGTAATGCCCAATATTAAAAATGGGATTAACGGATTATGAGTATACATGCTATAAAATAAATAATAACCATAACCGACGAAAAGAAATATACCTACTAAGCCCGGAGAATAAACCCTGCTTATTTGAGCTGCTCCGGTTATCTCCGCCCAGATTATCGGAGATAATGACAAAAGAAGAATTGCTAATCCATTAATTGCTATATCTGTGTTTTTTGAGACAATCACGGTAAAAATATAAAATATCAAACAGAAGATAAAAATAACGGTGTGTATCGGTGCCATACGAAAAAAAATCTTTGGGATCCACTTCAGCCCTGCACCACGCGTGTCTCCTGAAACAGTAATTCCTTTTTTTGCAAAATGATCTACATAAATTTTAAAACGGTGGTTATTAAGGAGTTGGCCCTTTCTGAAATAAGCGAAGTAATAGCCAAATGATTTTTTAATGTTCGGGAGGGTGAGTAAGAGAAAAACGATAGAGAAACCGATTGTTATATAAACTATCCATAACAATCCTAATAAATTTAGAAATAGAAGAAAAGAAAACAATCCCAGGATCATAAAAAAAGAAATTTGTTTAAATTTACTTTCGGCATGTTCTAAATAAAATTCAAGTTTAAACTTATCCTTACCGGAGATTATTCTGTTGAGAAATGAGGGGGCCTGATTTTTATACATCAAAACTACTATTTTTTTGTATAACAAGCTCGCAACAATAAAAATCAGAAAAAATGAAATAAGAATATATAAGCTAATCAGATAGTAATCGTTGGTCTTAATCAGATAATAAAGACTAGAAATAATTCCTTGCTCGGTATATGGGTTGTATTTTTCGTAAACAACGGCACCCCAAAACAGGGGCAGATATTTAAGAGCGGAAGCAGAGGAAAATTGAGTTAGACACAAAATACCGCCCGCCATTACTAACCATAAAAACTGATTCATCGGACTCCCGATATTTACCTGTTGTACAAAATAAATGGACAGAAGAGAAAATATGGTAGCTACATTAGGGTGACTGTCCCAAAGAGATATCTCCCATAACCAAAAAGACAAAAGCAGAAAGATGCCCAGAAAAAGTCCGATGGTAGGGTTCCAGTAATTGCTACCTATCAAAAATACTAGAACCGATGACATGGCGACCGTAGTTCCGCCTAAAGTTACATAAGCATGGTCAGTCTCCTTGTTTCTTAATATCCTTTGAAATACGGCTATTAATATAATAGAAACATCCTTCATCCCTGTCTTAAACGGACTCACGGTAAATCTATGAAGATCGGATAACCAGCGCCATCTATGAGATTGAGCGGCAGTATGCGTCACAATTTCATTGTCTGTATCGGGTCCGTGATACTGTATGTGACGAGTGGCTATCGAGAAAGAAATAGCAAGTAAGGATGATATAAATACCATTATTTCTAAGCTTGGATAGTATGACATGGCTTAAATAGGTTTACTTTTCCCTTATGTTATAGATTTTATAGTAATAAGAATCTTTATCTTTCAGAAGTTCTGAGGGTTTTCCTTGTTCGGTTATCCTACCGTTTTCCAGAGCTATCAATCTGTCGGAATTTATTATCGTAGACAATCTGTGAGCGATAACGAGTATGGTTATCCCCCCCCTTAACTCCTCTATGGCATTTTGTATTAAGAGTTCGGATTCATTATCCAAAGCGCTAGTAGCCTCATCTAGTATAAGAATCTTCGGGTTTTTCGCAATCACCCGAGCTAATATGATTCTTTGTTTTTGACCCCCAGAGAGTTTAACTCCTCTTTCTCCGACTATCGTAGATAATTTATCCGGCAATTGTTCTATGAAATCATATATATTGGCTAATTTAGTAGCTCTTACAATATCCTCATTGGACATATGAATATCATAAAAACGGATATTGTTTTCAATAGTATCGTTTAATAAAAATGTATCTTGCGAGACGTATCCAATATTGTTTCTCCAGCTCCTTTTACTTACTTTTGATATATTCTCTCCGTCTAATAATATTTCACCTGAACCGATTGGAAAAAGTCCGAGCAGGATATCGACAAAGGTTGTCTTGCCTGCTCCGGAAGGTCCGATTAGTCCGACTAGCTCACCCTTATTTAGGGTTAAATTAAGATCAGATAGTATTTTGCCGTCCTCGTTATACCCAAAAGATACATTTTTAAACTCGATTTTATCCTCAAATCTAAATGGAGCAGAACCAGGATCTATTTCTCTATGATTTAGTGCGTTTTGTTTATAATCATTAACTATTTTAAGCTGGGGAAGGGATTGATTGATACTGCTTAGGTTATTTTGTATAGACTGCATGAAATTAAATTCTTTTTGTATTAGGTATACTATCGTCGCGAAAGCCCCAATGCCGAATGAGTTATCATAGTAGTAAAAGAATAGGAAAATTAAAGATATAAATATTAAGCTGATTGGCTCAAAAAAAGCTCCTGGAATTCTGTTATACAAGTCTTTTTTTATGCATATTTGCATGTAATCTTCAAAAAATTTATCACCTAATTTAAGTACGTGGTCTTCTGCGCCCATTGTTTTAACAGTTTTGGCTCCAATGGTATGCTCGCTTATATGATGGGTAGCTTTTTTGGAGATTTTAGACATCTCAAGGCTCATTTTTCTGGATTTATAGAATAGGGGTTTTAGGAGTAAAAATATAACTATCCCTATTCCGAAAGTAATGAGGGTTATCGTTGCCGATATGTTGATAGCTACAAAAGCATACATTATGAGGCTTGTAGATGCCATAATGAGCGTGTTTAAGCCCGTTAAAACCCCCGCGCTCCCGCTAATATCTTGAACAAGAACTGTTTCGAGATATCCTATTTTCTGTTCAAGAAGATAAGGCCAGTCGGCTCTGAGCGTTGCTTCAAACAGTTCTGTTCTAAGCTGTTTCTCATATCCGGTATTCAGTTTTTGATTAAAATAAAAAGCGAAATATGTAATCAAGGCCTTTAAGATAAAGACTACTATAATAAAGGCAAGAATAAAAAATATATTATATTCCACATGTATAATGGAAAAAAATTTTTGAATTATCTTTGTTATGAAATCGATTTCGAGGGTTTTATTATTTGTTACGATTGCGAATAGGGGTATGAGAGCTCCGATACCGACTCCGCCGAATAGGCCGGCTAAAAATCCCATAACTAATGTGAGGGCAAATTTATATTTATAATTCCATAAAGCACCCCGTATTAAATTTAAGGCACTAGAAAATTTATCAACATTTGCGATGTGAATTACCATTTTTTTATCTTTTCTTTAAATTTATTTTTAAATTTTTGATATGTCCGGACCGCTTTTCGTTCTGCATCGGGGGATATAATTCTTAGCAATTCTTTGCCGGTGATCCTATATTGTCCTCCGACTTTGTTCGCGCGAATGAGCCCTCTTTTAAGAAGGCGTTTAATGGTGCTCTCGCTGATTTTTAGTAGCGACTTAGTTTCGTTGGTTGTGTAGACCTCGTTTGGATTTATTTCAGCCATATCTTAGAAGCTGTCCGAGAAGTCCATATTCGACTGCAATTGCATAATTTCGGCTATAAAATCGTCATATCTCGGAGGCGATTCCAGAAGCGGCTAAAGCACGCTTCTAAAACCTTCGCCTGGCTCTGAATAGTATCAAACTATTCTTCCTCAATCTGCCGATTTTCTATCTCGAAATTATGCAATTTCGTTACGAAAGAGACTTCTCGGATAGCTTCTTGAACTATATCAAAAAGTGTCAAAAGGTGTCAATTTGACTGTGGATTAGATAAGTGGCCAGAGCATGTCTATAAGCCCTTTTTCATGTCGAAATTTCATAACTTTAGGCGAAAGACGAATAAATTTCTGAGACATAGTGGATACTCTGTCGAGGAAATTTCTGAAGTCTTGTAGTCAAAGTTCTGAAATTGCAGACGAAAGGAGGGTTCGTAGACATGCTCTAGTTATTAGGAGTAATTCTGATAATATCCCAAGCGACCCGTAGGCGGTAATTCGTGCCATTTAACCAGCTACGAATTTCTTTTATTGTTGGATAATCATTTTGTCCGTTGAAGCAACGGGCATCATCAATTAAGATGACATGATGTTTAATGGGGCTAGACAGAATAGCTTGGATTTCTTGGCGAATAGGTGTGTTCAGTTTTCCTTTTGAGGTGGAGCCTCCGGAATAATGGCCATCTAGCCAGAATAGGGCTGGGGCGTCGAGTTGGGAGATAATAGATGGCAATAGCGTACCGCTATCACCGTGTCGGATATCTATGTGATTATCCTGAGAAAAATTTTGTTTAGCCTTTTCAAAAAGTTCTTTTCCTAATTCGATAGAAATTATATTTTTAAATAAGCCATTGACAGCTTTAATCATTGCACCTTGGTAGGTGCCGGTTTCTACGAAAACTGTCAGCCCATATTTTTTACGAAACTTTTTTACTTCAACAACTTTTTCCCAATGTGAAGGTATACTGTTTTTCTGCAGTAGTCGATGTAGTCTTTTGAAGATTATTTTTAGCCAATCGGGATATAGATGAGCGAAGGGTGGTCTCATAAAGTATGGGTTCGGTTTAGTTATTTGGGGAATTTTATATCTTAATCCACGCTGAAGGCATTATGTCTCTCTCGTCTATTGCTGTTTCGACAAAGAACCATTTTTTTGGCGAAATAATTGTCTTTTGAGGATTATTATTGAGCCAGGCACCCCACCAACTGAAAGTGCTGTTAGCTATGATATTGTGTTTGCAATGGCTCATTAGAATTAATTCTTGATAATCAGCAAAATTACCGTTTGAAACAAGCGTAGTTGGATAAGGGAATACAATATTTTTACTGGCCCATTCTATATCATCTGAAAAAATGAATAATTCCGGTGTGTCAATTTTTTGAGCTATCAATGCAAGTGCTTGTTTATAATACTCCGGTTGGCAGATTGTAAAAGTACGGGTATTTTTTCTAACCAAATAATCAGTGCGCCGAATGTGAAGAGATACTGAATTGGTTTGGTTGATTTTATCCAGTATTGTAAGATATTTGTTATCTGGTAGGTCCTTAATCGTAAGATCCAGTCGAATAATGTCTTCTATATCTTTGAAATATTTTTCAGTTTGCCAGTGGCCATCAAGATAGACATTTCTCGGAGCATTGATAACGGATTGATCGAAGGGATATCCTTTTTCCCGTACAACCATTTTTTTATGATGAGGCTTAAAAGAATTAAGAAAATTACTTATTTTAAATTTGATAATCTGTTTTTTAGTTGCGATAGATCCGGCTATGGTAAAATGAGATAAAGAATATTGACGCGGCTTTTCATAGCTCCCAAGCCGGGAGATGTCTAAGAACAGTTCTGTTTTATTTTTTAAGGCCAGTCGACGGCCAAGGGCGTATTGAAACAATTGATTTCCTAATCCGCCCATTAATTTTACGATTATCATAGTTTTCTTTTTTTATATTCTACGCTTCATCAAATAGGAGGTCAATGTTATATAATGGTTAAATAGTGACGATTTAATCGGACATTACGCGAAGGATGCGCTGATTTCTATTTATTGCTGTCAAAAAAAGCTCTCGAAGGGAGAGCTGTTAAACATTTCTAAATTGTTTTGGCCGTATTACTTGAAACCCTTTAATTAATTCAGTTATTCCGTCTTGCAGCGAAACTTGGGGCATGAATCCAGTTTTTTCTATTTTTTCGTTGCTGACAATGTAGTTTCTTTTATCGGGATCCTCTCCGATTGATGCTTCGACGAAATAGAAATCGGGTAATTGCTCTTTTATCTTTTCACATAATTCCCATTTCGATAAATTGGCATCGCTTAAGCCAACATTATATACCTGATCTTTCATCCGTTCAAAGTTGTTCATACAATGCATAAATGCGAGCGCCACATCGCGGACATGAATAAAATTTCTTTTGAAATGAGCTTCAAAGAGTATGAGGTACCGGTCATAAACAGCTTTATAAACAAACTCATTTACCAGAAGATCTAAGCGCATTCTTGGGCTTATGCCGAAAACAGTCGCCAGTCTAAGAACTATCGCATTTCCACTACGAAGAATGAATTGTTCCGCTTCCACCTTCATCTTTCCATAAAGAGATATGGGATTTAGTGGGGTATTTTCGTCACAATAAATTCCAGATTGACCTATGCCATAACCACTGTTTGTGTTGGGAAAGATTACACAATGACCGCGACTCCTAGTTCGCATAAGCATTTTTATAGCTTCAAGATTAGTTGATGTAGCTGCAATCGGGTCTCTGTCGCATGCCGGTGCGCCGACAATACAGGCAAGGGGAATAATAAAATCAAGATCATGAGTCAATTTATTAATTAATTTAGTGTCTCTGGCATCGCCTCTGATAATCGTTAATTTTTTATTATTACAGCAATCAAATAGTGAAGTTTGATTATACATAAAGTTATCAAGCACGATAACCTCGTGTCCGTTGTTCAATAACATCGGTACGAGTACCGAGCCTATATATCCGGCTCCACCGGTGACTAGTATTTTCATCTTCATTCTCCTTTCTTTCTGCCTTAGGTCAGGCCATTTTTAAATAACTAATTTGTGGCGATTATACACAATATGTATTTATTTATCAATCAAGTCGAATCCAGGTCCGCTAAAAGCCACTAAATTATTGTTGCATTTTAGGTTTTTAGCTGATATAGAATAATGTATATGAAGAGCTTAGTTAAAAAATGGTTCCTGGAAAGAGCGGGGATGAATATTAATCTGATAAATAATACTGCATTCATGGATTCTGTTATCGCCTCGGCGGATATAATATCTTCGAGCATTAAGGAAGGTAATAAACTCCTTATCTTTGGCAATGGGGGATCTGCGGCTGAGGCTCAGCATTTTGCAGCAGAGCTAGTTGGTAAGTTTGAAAAAGAGAGGAGCGCGCTGCCTGCAATTGCTCTAACTACCGATACTTCAATTCTCACTGCTCAGGGAAATGATTATGGTTTTGAGTATATTTTTTCAAGACAAATTGAAGCATTAGCTAATGTCGGAGACGTGGTTATAGGTTTTACGACGAGCGATGTAGGAAAAGAAGATAAGCACTCATATAATATTTTACGCGGATTTCAAGCAGCGAAAGTTAAGGGCACTCATCGGATCGGATTTTTTAGCGAGAAGACTGATTTTTTATTGAATTATGTTGATACAGCCATTGTTGTCCCTAATAAAAATACGGCTATTATTCAGGAAACACATCTATCCGTTTTACACCTCATATGTCATTTAGTTGAGTCTCAATTGTAGATTTTTACGAACCGCGTTAATTATTTATTTTTTTTAAACCAGAAAAGTCCACAACCAAACTTTTGATCGTCAGATTGCTTGCGAGTAGCATTTTTTATAATTCCTATTTCTCTGCCATTGTCAGGTATCAATGAAAATTCTATCAATTCTAAGTCATTAAAGTAAGATAAAATTTGATCATAGGAGTATATTCTGTGGGCGTTGAAACAGATTGTCGGTCTGCCAACGGGAACGACAAAGAGAAGATCTCCTCCTATTGCCAGCACTCTTTTTAGCTCGCTTATTGCTTTAAGGTCTCCTTCAGGATCTATTTTATCTCCATATCTTCCAAGGCCTATATGTTCTACTGTGTGCATGCAAGAAAGAGACTCGATGCTGTTATCGGGAAATGGTAAAGAAAGTAAGTTTGCTTTTCCGGTTTTAAGATTGTCTAATTTTATATTTGCTGGCCGATAATCATAAAATTCCACAGGTATAAATGCGGATATCATTACCGAGAAGCTTAAAATAGAAGAGATATCGATATGCTTTTTGGGTTTAGTGTTTGCCAGAACTCTGGTTGCCCAGGCTGGGTGATATATATAATGGGGATCAAAAATTGTTTCACCGACTTCATCCCATATCTGAGGGAAGATGTTTTCCCATAGGAGCGGGAATCGGTTATTTGCTGCTGACATTTTTTTGAAGGCAAAATAGTCTTTTAAAAATAAAACATATAAGTATGTTTTTTCTTCAAGATTATACAATGAACGCCTTATTATTCTTAGGAAAGTCCTTATCGGCGCTGGAATTATTTTTTTTATTTTAATCATGGATTTTTTAGTAATAATTTTTTTTAAAACAATCTAGTTTTTTTCTAGAATCCAGAAAATAACAAGGCCAAATTTAGCTAGAATAATGTTTTTATAAAAGAGTTTATTTATTAAGTCAGAACCTGGCATTTTTTTAGGTATTAAAAGGCGGTAGCTTTTATCTGTAATTTTAAAACCATTTTTTTTAAAAATTTCTTCATTCTGTTTTATGCTTAACCGCCAGTGAGGACCTTCGGGCATTTTCATTTTTAACTTTTCGGTCAGCGTCAGAACAGGTTCCCATAGGGGATTAGCAATAGAGATAATTATTCTGGCCCCGAAGGAATGGTGTATTTTAGATACCAATTTATTGTTTCTTTTAGTCCTGTTTTGAAATTTGTGCTAGCTTTAAATCCGAATTCTTTTTTGGCGAGGCGAGTATCAAGCATTCTTCGTGGCTGACCGTCGGGTTTTGAGGAATCCCATCGTATCTCACCATTGAATTTCATTAATTTACAAATAGTTTCGACCAAGTCTTTAATCTTTATCTCTCTGCCGGCGCCCAAATTGATTGGGTCTGGTTTGTTATATCTTTCTGTTGCTAAAACAATGCCTTCAGCACAATCGTCGACGTATAGGAATTCGCGTGAGGCATTGCCTGTTCCCCAAACCTCTATGTATTTTTGTTTATTATTTTTGGCATCAGCAACTTTTTTTATTAAAGCTGGAATTACATGTGAGCTATCGGGATTAAAATTATCGCCTGGACCGTAGAGGTTTACGGGTAACAAATATATCGAGTTGAAATCATACTGTTGGCGATAGGCTTGAGATTGAACGAGTAACATTTTCTTGGCTAGTCCATATGGCGCATTAGTTTCTTCCGGGTAACCGTGCCAGAGGGATGCTTCAGCAAAAGGAACTGGTGTGTGCTTGGGATAGGCACAAATAGTTCCGATGGCTACAAATTTTTTTACACCGGCGATTCGGGCAGATTCAATTAGCTGTGTACCCATCATTAAATTATCATAAAACATTTGACCTGGGATTTTTTGATTATAGCCTATTCCTCCGACGACAGCAGCGAGATGTATGATTATATCTTGTCCCTTTACAACTTTTTGGCAATTTTCCCATTTGCGCAGATCCATGTCTTTAGAGCGGGGGATAAAAATATTTTTTTTTGATACGCCTCGAGCTAATAATTTTTCCACGACAAAATTGCCGAGAAATCCGGCTCCTCCTGTGACAAGAATCTTTTTTGTCTGGAGTTCCATTGAAGGATTATTTTTTAGGTTGATTTATATCTGTCCATACCATGATCTTTACCAAATCTCTGAATTTTGTTCTTGGCTTCCAGCCGAGGACTTTTTTTGCTTTGGTCGTGTTTGCGATAAGATGATGAACTTCAGCCGGACGGTAATAGCGTTTGTCTATCTTGACATATTTTTTCCAATCACCCAACCCAGCTTCTTTAAAGGCCAGTTCAACAAATTCTTTGACTGAGTGGGTTTCTCCTGTGCCGATAACATAATTATCAGGTTTTGATTGTTGCATCATTAAGTGGGCAGCTTCCATGTATTCCGGAGCATAACCCCAGTCGCGCTTGGCATTAAGATTACCCAAATATAATTTTTTATCTAAGCCGGCTTTAATGCGAGCGATACCGCGAGTGATTTTACGAGTAACAAAAGTTTCTCCACGACGAGGGGATTCATGGTTGAATAAAATTCCATTTACGGCAAAAATACCATAAGCATCGCGGTAGAGGTTTGTCATATTATATGCAAAAAGCTTGGCCGCTCCATAAGGGCTTTGAGGAGAGAACGGAGTTCTCTCGCTTTGCGGTGGTGGAGATGAGCCGAACATTTCAGAGCTTGATGCCTGATAAAATCTTACCTTCTTACCGGTATCATTTTGAAAATCTCTTATCGCTTCCAATACTCTTAAGGCGCCGTTGCCCGTGATATCCATTGTATATTCAGGAATTTCAAAAGATACTTTAACATGACTCTGCGCGCCAAGATTATATATCTCATCGGGTCTAGTCTGGTAAATAATTTTTCTAAGTGTACCGGCATCGGCTAGGTCGCCATGATGTAGAAATAATTTAGTTGTTTTAGTGTGCAGATCTTGATATAGGTGATTAACTCTGGCTGTGTTGAATGTAGATGCACGCCTGATTATACCATGAACAAAATAGCCCTTCTTTAAGAGAAGTTCTGCGAGATAGGAACCATCCTGTCCAGTGATGCCGGTAATTAGGGCAATTTTGTTTTTATTAGTTTTTGCCATCGAGCTTTAAGATAAATAGTATTTTCTTTATTGGCAATATTGACAAAATAAGACATTAATTAGATAATCACTTATATCTTTAAAATATAGGAGACAAGATCGATGAGGGCTATCTACGAGGTTCGTTATTTAAATGGTATGGTTCAGTTCTTGCGCCGGGGAACTATTGATTCTGCTCCAAGTATTGGTATGTCTCTTAAACTTTCCGGATGTCCAAGGACAAATTATAAAGATGGGCTACCCGTAGTGGAAAGTGTTATTGATGAGGGCGATGATACTTTGAGGATAATTTTGGGAAATGGCATCATTGAGTCTTATCGATAGTTATCCGCGGCTTTTAAAAGCCGCTTTTTTATTAGCTTAATAAATGGTAATCTTATACCATATCTAATCAACTCCTTCCCGACAATCCTTCCAAATCTCGGGCTGCGATATTGAGAAAAATCCTCGACGTATCTATGGATATGTCTCGGATTTTTTTCTTCATCTCGCTTCGAGATTTGGAAGGCTATCAGAAAGATTTGATTAGAGATGGTATAAGTAAATATTTTAAATGATTCATAATCTTAGGGAAAAATTTAATTATTATCGACAGCATGGGTTTATTAGGAATGTTGCGACTCTTCAGGTTGGAAGTTTTGCTGGCACATTAGTTCAGGCACTTGCCGGAGTGTTTTTGGCCAGAATGCTTCAGCCGGAGCTTTTCGGTGTTTATTCACTTGCTTTTGGTTTAGCCAGTCTTGGCGGATTACTTTTGGGGGCGGGAACACAGGAAGCCGTTTCAACGCTTTTGGGCTCGGCTTATGCCAGGCAAAGCGGAGAAGAAGTAAGAGATGCGCTGGCATTTTTGATAAGGGTTACTCTTTATGCCGGACTAATAACAATAGTAATTCTTTTATTTTTTCCCATGATAGCTAATTACTTTTATGGTAATTCAATGATTGGATGGTATGCCAGCCTCGTAGTTCTTGGTGTGTTTTTGTCCAGTTCTTTTAGTGCGGTAGTTCAACTGGCTCTTCAGGTTTCTGGACGGATAAAGACATTAACCTCAATTATTTTTGGTGATCAATTTTTACGTTTTATTATTGCATTACTCCTTGTTTTCTTGGGCCTAGGAGTCCTGGGTGCTGTGGCAGGACAATTTATTGGAGCGGCGATTATATTTATTATCTCGCTTTTTATCTGGGAGCGTTTAAGGAAACAATATCCGATATTCCCATCGCTAAGAGGGTTAATAGTTAATGTTAAGAGTGTTTCAGTGCGTAAATACTTTGGTTTTAGTTTTTGGGTTGCCGTAGACAGAAATATAGGTAACTTATATATGGCTTTGCCTGTAGTTTTGACCGGTATCTATGTTTCAACGGGTGAAGTTTCTTTTTTCAAACTGGCCTTTGGTTTTGTTAATCTGACATTAAGTCTGCTTGGACCTATTTCTATGCTTCTCAATATTGAATTTCCAAAGATGCAGATTGAAGACCCGGCTAAGCTTGCCAAGAATTTTATGAAAATTTCTTTTTATGGCGTACTTCTTTCTTCGGGACTGACTCTCGTCGCCATTATTGTTGCGCCTATCGCTTTCAAGGTTTTATATGGTAGTAGTTTCACCTCTAGTGTTAGTTATGTTTTTGGATTATTTATTTACGGAGCACTATACGGTATAGGCGTGGGTTTGGGGCCTATGTGGAGAGCTATTAATAAGGTCAAGGTTTCTATAACTATAAATTTGATTATTCTGGGAGCCGGTATCCCGTTTGGCCTTTTCCTGATAAAGAGTTTTGGTCTGTGGGGATCAGTAATAATGGTAACCCTGCTATTTACCGCTTCTCATTTTACGTCGTTTGTTTATTTGGCAAGAAAACTGAAAAAATTGCCGAAAATATGATCTATGATATGATAATGAGATTACTATGAAAGAATCCATATTAGCTAAAATTATACGTTATCTTATTTATGCAACGGCTTTTGTGCCGCTTATCATATTTAATGATTATATATCGCCGTTTCATTTCGGTAAGGTTGTTATTTTCCGTAGTTTAGTTGAGGTTATGGTCGTGTTATTTATTTTACTTATTTGGAGAGATCGATTGTATCTGCCTAAAATAACTAACATCGGCTGGGCATTTTTATTTTTTGCGGTGGTTTTTTCTATTACTACGATTACCAGCGTGATTCCGTATTCTAGCTTTTGGGGTTCGCTTGAGAGGATGGGCGGTGTTTTTACTTTTTGGCATTACTTCATTTATTTTATAATTCTGACTTCTGTTTTCAGGAAAGAATCTGATTGGATTAATCTATTCAAATTAGTAATAGTTATCGGAGTTGCGTCGGCGTTATATGGTTTCGGACAGAGGACTAACATTGAATGGATAGTCGGTTCTGGAGGAAGATCCAGAATCTTTGGCACCATTGGTAATCCCGCTCTTTTTGCTGGCTATCAAATTCTTTGCGCTTTTCTTAGTTTGACTCTTTTTTTCCGCAAAGAGCATTCCCTTAATTGGAAATTATTTTATGGAATTTCATCATTAATAATATTTATTGCAGCTCTTATGACTGCTGTTCGAGGTTCTCTATTGGGTATTGGTGTTGGTTTGCTTTCTTTCGCTCTTTTATATACATCAGCCTATAGATCAAAAAGAGCAAAAAAAGCATTACTTGGATTAATAGTTTTTGCGTTTCTGTTTGTTATTTCGGCTTTGTTAATGAAGAATACATCTATAGTTCAGAGCTCCGGTTATTTAAAGCGTGTTACTGATTTTTCATTAACAAATTATACCGTTCAAACCCGATTTTGGGCTTGGGAAGCTGGAATCAAAGGCTGGAAAGAAAATCCCAAGACTATTATTCTTGGCTGGGGACCGGAAAATTTCAACATTCCTTTCTCAAAATATTTTAATCCAAAATTTTTTGGTGGTCCTGGTTCAGAAACTCTTTTTGATAGAGCTCATAATATGTTTGTTGAGATTTTAGTCACAATGGGGCTTCTTGGTCTTTTAGCGTATCTATACGTATTTGCTTCAAGTTTTAAGGTTTTATGGAAGAAGATTCACAATAAGGAAACGATTTTGTACGGAGTCGGTTTTATCCCTCTTTTAATAGCTTATGCCATTCATAATTCTTTTATTTTTGATACTTCGGCTAATTTTTTGGTATTTTTTACGATTCTAGGATTTATATCGCATCTTGCTCAAGCGAAGTCTTTTGAGACCAAGCCAGCTGAGGCAAAGCAACGCAAAATCAATGAGGCCGCCTGGTCCTTCTCGGCGATTGTCCTATTTATTTTTGTGAGCATAATGATTTATCAAACTAATGTTCTTCAGTCGATAGCCAATTATGCTACCACCAGAGCAATTGTTGCTGAATGGAGTAAAGATTTTCCCGGTGCAATTGCAAAATATAAAGAAGCTATAGAGTATGATGTTCCCGGAAAATATGAATACCGACACAGGTTTGCCCAATATGTTCTTGGGCAGGCTCAATCCAAAAAGCTAACTCCCGAGTTGGTAGATGTAATAAAGTCAGTAATTGAGGAAACGAAAAAGAATATTCAAGAAAACCCAGTTGATTATTTGCCTTATCTTTATACTGCCAGGCTTTACGTAACTCTAGGCAAAGAAGATCCAAAATCTGAATATAATGATATTTCTTTAGAATTTTCACTTAAAGCGTTGGATTTGTCGCCTACTTTTGTCAGGACTTATTATGAGGTTGCTCAGGCATACTTAAATAAGAAAGATTATGAAAAAGCGATTGAATATTTTAAAATAGCGGCTGAGCTTAACCCGGAAGCCGAAATCTCTTATTGGTATTGGGGTATTACTGAGATAGAGCGGGGGAATGTCAATCAGGGTTTGGCTATAATTGAAAGTATATTAAAATCTAGAAAATATATACCTTCAGAAAATGATCTTCGTAGATTAGTTAACGTCTATGTACAGAAAAATGATTTATCAAACGTAATATGGGTTTTTGAATCTTTACTGCAGATTAGTCCAGATAATCCTCAATATCACGCATCCTTAGCATCTGCATATGCGCAATCAGGAAGAATAGAGGAGGCTATTAGCGAGGCTAGGATAGCCGCAAAACTTGATGTCAAATTTGAAGCCGAAGCTAAGTTATTTATTGAGAATATAGGGGGGCGGTGGTAATTTCAAAGATAAAAATCCCGCCATACGGTGGGATTTTTATCTTCCTTCCTGTTTCATTGCGATATTTATCGTCTTAAGAATTACTCCTAAATCTAATATCAATGATCGATTCTTGATGTAGTAGAGATCATACTGAAGTTTTTCGGCGGCATCGGCGACAGAAGAGCCGTAGCGATAATTTATCTGAGCCCAGCCGGTTAGTCCGGGCTTAATAATATATCTTTCTTCGTAAAACGGAACTTCAATCTTTAGTTTATCATGGAATTCTGGTCGCTCAGCTCTGGGTCCGACAAAGGACATTTCTCCGCGTAAGATATTGGAAAGTTGAGGGAGTTCATCAATCCTTGTTTTACGCATTATTTTACCAATCCAGGTTGTGCGCGGATCATTTTCTTGAGCCCAAATAGCCCCGGTTTCTTTTTCGGCGTCATTTCTCATTGTTCTGAACTTGATTATTTCAAAATTCTTTCCATTCCGTCCTACTCTTTTTTGACGATAAAACACCGGTCCTGGTGAGCTTATCTTTATTGCCAGAGCAATCAGCGGAACGAAAGGTATAACAAATACTTCTAAAATAACTGCGAAAACAACATCCAGAAATCTTTTTAGTTCTTCATATGTTTTTTTACTGCCCTCGCTTAGATTCTCTAAAAACCATATTTGATTTATTGCGCCCAGGGGAACCTTGTTAGTTATTTGCTCATAGAATGATGAAAGGTTTTTAAAAGTAACACGATTTTCGAGGGAGCGATAGAAGGTGTCAATTATTTGTGGGACTTGATAGGTCTCGGGAGATATAACGACCGTATTTATTTTGTCGTCTTTTATCACCTTATCTATGGTTTTAACTCCTCCCTTGGCTAGATCCATTATGTATTTTAATTCATAGCCGAGCTGAGGATTTTCTTCGATATATTTAGCTAATTCAAGGGATTGAGTATTGACTCCTACGACAAGAAGGGGTTTTTTAAATCCGCTAGCATTAGCTTTGTTGAAAAGTGTTCGGTTGATAATAACAATTCCTGAAAAGATAATTATAAAAATCATTAAATTTGTCTTTGGGGTGATATTGAATATCGGAATTAGATAAAAGAATGAAACCGATATTGCCGATGCGAATAGGATGGCTCGAAAAAGACTGGAATAGAAGTCCAGATTGTTTCTTAGAAATCCGAAATCATATAGATTTGAGATATAAAAAATTAGAAGCCAGAGAGCAAAAATAAACAAAAAAGGAAGTAAATGGATTGCATATTGCGCGCTAAAATCCTCGCTATAGCGGATAAAAAGGGTAATAGCTAGGGCGCTGTATAATGTAACAATATCTAAGATAAGTAATCCCACTCTTTTCATCCCATTAGAAGTAGCCCGCCGAGGTCCTTCAGACTCGCGACTTTGTCGCGAGCGAGACTTCTAACGGGATTCATATAATCCATCTATAATACATCATTTTTTCGTTTATGTCTACATTGAAAGGTTGTCCTTGGATGTTATGTTTATAATATTATGGTTACTAAAAATACAAGACTAAAAATAGGAATTGTCGGATTGGGTATGGTAGGCGGTCCGGTTAAAAGATGGTTTGAGGAGCTTAATGGATATAAACGGGGAAAAGACCTTTTTTGTTATGACGCTGATCCAAAAAAAGGATATATCGATGATGTTAACATGGCAGACGTAATTTTTATTGCCGTGCCAACGCCATCAAATCCCGATGGAAGTTGCAATGTGTCTATAGTAGAATTGGCAGTTTCGAAAATCAAGGATAATAAGATTGTAGTTATTAAATCTACTGTTTCTCCGGGAACGGTTGAGAGGTTACAGAAAAAATATCCCAAGAAGAGATTAATTTTTAACCCTGAATTTTTAACTGAAACTCAAGCCTGGGAAGATTTTCTTTCTCCTGACAGGCAAATTATCGGAACGACTAATAAGAGTAGTACTGACTCGGTGGAAGTGTTAAATCTTCTCCCAAAGAAAAATTTTATTCGACCCTGGACATCCGACTATTCAAGGAAATCAGTAAATGCTACTGAAGCGGAACTCGGTAAATATGCCTCTAATGTTTTTGGATATATTAAGGTTATATATGGAAATATTTTGGCCGATCTTTGTTATGCGATGAATAAAAAATATAAGCATGACAAAATATCATCAGGAATCGATTACGATAATTTAAAAGAAATTATCGGAGCCGATCTTAGAATAGGTTCAGCTTGGCTGAATGTTGAGCACGGTAATTATTGCGGGGCTGGGGGTTATTGTTTTCCAAAGGATATGAACGCGTTCATCTCCTTTGCAGAAAATCTTGAGAAGGATTCATCAAAAAAGAAACTGCTCGATAAACAACATTTAAAGGTTCTGCAAACGGGAGTCGCAGTGCTTAAGGCAATAAAGAATTACAACGAGATTCTCATTGAATCTCAGGGGTTGACTATGGGAGATGTCTCAAGGCACAACAAGGAAATAATTACTCAAAAAAGGAAGAAAATTCGGCAATAGGTCTAACGGATGATATAATACAGAGGTTACCTCAAGCCACAATAATAATGGATAAAAAAAGCCAATTTTTTTCGGTATTTGCGGTTGTAGTATCACTTATTGCAATTCCTAATTTTAGCCGAGCCGATA
>Ga0209541_10003228_pt1 | contig 30158 bp, 40 predicted proteins | sample RifCSPlowO2_01_FD_184027 | JGI IMG/M metagenome (GOLD analysis project Ga0209541, IMG submission 184027) | Groundwater microbial communities from Rifle, Colorado - Rifle CSP2_plank lowO2_0.1 (SPAdes) (version 2) | ecosystem: Environmental > Aquatic > Deep subsurface > Groundwater | place... | reverse complement strand
ACTAACTATGCAATGCCCATTATGTAAATCCCAGCTGAAAAAAAGAAAAGTAAATATAGAAGGTGCTAGGCAAAAAGTACTCAGCTACCAATGCTCTAACCAGGATTGTATCTATTTTGAATTCGATGAAGAATCCTCTAAAAAAGTAGTCGCAGAGTTAAAAGCAAAAGAAACACAACTAAAAATAAAGCAAAAGATAGTCAAGCTTTCCAAAGGAAGACTGGGGACTTATTTTAATACTAATATTATAAGAAGTATTAATTTAAAGCCTGGTGAAGACATTTATGTATCAGTGCCAGATAAGAAACACATAGTGATTTCTCGAGAAGAGTAAATCTATTTAAATTAGAACTTTTAGTGCTATGACATGTCTTTCAACCAACGCTGGATTAAAGCCAAAGAAACCATTGCCGAAACTTTGAAAGGCACGCATCATGAGCAGTTGCAAGACAAGCGTCTTCCGCCAGGTCAGCATTGGACTCCAGGATTTCCTGTTTTAGACTTAGGCATCCAACCAGACATGGACATGAGTAAGTGGAAATTAAAAATAAGTGGTCTAGCCAAAGAACAAGAACTATCACTTGCAGAGCTCAAGAAATTAGGTCCAGTAAAAGTTGTACAAGACTTTACATGTGTTACAGGTTGGTCAAAAAAAGACGTGCAATGGACTGGCATTCCTCTCAAAAAAATTCTCCAGAAAGTCAAACCAGATCCTTCCTGGAAACATCTTATTCAATATGGAGCCGATGACTATTCAACTAATGTCACTCGGGAAGACGTAGAGAACGATAATGTCTATTTAGTCTATGAGCTCGAAGGCAAGTCTATCCCCAAAGAGCATGGCTATGTGCGCTTGTTGATTCCTAAGTTGTATGCGTGGAAGACCAGTAAGTTCTTGACAGGATTGGAATTCTCAAAAACAGATAAGCCTGGCTTCTGGGAAGTTAGAGGGTATAACAATCACGGCGATGCGTTCAAGGAAGAACGATACAGTTAAAAACTATTACCAAATGCTGGAAATCTTCCGTTTCTTATTCTAACTTTCCATATTGTAACTTAGTTCTTTAAAAAGAAAGGGAAGAGCATACCTTCTAAGTCCCATGAAAACAGCCGTAGTCCACGACAAGCAACAATGTATAGGCTGCGGTGCCTGTGCCGCCATAGATCCTGAAAATTGGAGTTTAGGACCGGACGGAAAAGCAACCCTGGCTAATCATGCACAAGACAATGATCAAGAAGTCAGAGAAATCACACAGCAAGAACTCCCAAAACAAAGAGAAGTCGCAGAAGCTTGTCCAGCCAATTGTATTCATATTTACGACAAAGGAAAAAAGATAATATGAAGCCAGAACTCTTAGCTCCAGTAGGCGATTGGGAAACTTTATCCGCAGCTTTGAAGGCAGGAGCAGATGCAGTCTACTTCGGCATCAAGTGGATCAACATGCGTGCAGGATCTGCCAGGAATTTTGATATCACAGAATTACAAGAAATCATGGATAGATTGCATAAGAGTAAAGTCAGGGGCTATCTCACCTTAAACACAGTCATCTATGATCATGAATTAGACAAAGTCAAAAGAATTCTCGAAGAAGTCAAGAAGACAAAAGTAGACGCAGTCATAGCGACAGACATGGCCATAGTGCAGATGTGTCACGAGAGAAACATTGAAGTTCATATCAGCACGCAATTGTCAGTAACGAATTATGAATCCCTCAAATTCTTCGCGAATTTTTCTCCACGAATTATTTTGGCAAGAGAATGCAGCATCGATCAGATAAAATCCTTGAAAGAGCAGATCAAGAAAGACAACTTAAACTACAAAGGAAGACCTATAGAATTAGAAACATTTGTCCATGGCTCCTTATGTGTAGCTTTTTCTGGCAGATGTTTCATGAGCCAATTTCATAATCGCTTGTCAGCAAACAGAGGCCAATGTCTCCATGAATGCAGGAAAAAATACAAGATAACTGATGTAGAAGATCCAAGAAGAGAATTCATCCTCGACGATCAGTATGTCATGTCTCCCAAAGATCTCTGTGCTCTCCCTATCCTAGATAAATTACAAGAATCAGGCGTCGACGTCTTCAAGATAGAAGGCAGGGCAAAAGGTCCAGAATATGTGTATACTGTCACCAAAGCATATAGAGAAGCAATCGATCTCATTAGTCAGAAGAAATTCACACAAGAGAAAGCACTAACATTAGTCAAGGAATTGGAAAAAGTGTTCAACCGTGGCTTTACAGATAATTTCTTTGTAGGAACTCCGACTAATGACTCATGGACAAAATTCTATGGATCAGCGGCGCGGGAGAAAAAAGTCAAGATAGGAAAAGTAACTAAATATTATCCAAAGTTAAAAGTAGCGGCAGTGCTCATGGAAGAGGGAGAGCTCAAGAAGAATCAAGAAGTCTGTTTCACTGGGCAAACAACTGGGTTTTATAAAACTAAAGTGCCAGAACTCAGAAAAGAAGATCAAAGAATTGTTAGCGCGAGAAAGGGCGATGAAGTTTCTTTTATGGTTAAAGAGCGTGTGCGACCTGAGGATCAAGTATTTGTAATCCAGCCTCGGAATCCAGAAGAAGAAACAAAACAGCAGTATGAAACTATAGGCATCCACAAGCCTTTCAAGTATGTCAATCCACAGAGAGAGCAAAGACTTTCCAAAAAGTAACTTCATTCTTTAAGAAGGAGAAGAGCTATATTAAGCATAGGTTCTCTTATGAAAAAAATCTTACTCGTTTATCCACAATATCCAGATACCTTCTGGAGTTTCAAGCACGTTCTAAAATTTATCAAGAGAAAATCTGCATTTCCTCCTCTAGGATTATTGACTATAGCTGCCATGCTTCCAGAAACTTGGAATAAAAAGCTCATAGATGTCAACGTGGAAGAGCTCACAGACGAGCACATCGCGTGGGCAGACATGGTTTTCATCAGTGCTATGATCGTGCAGAAAACCAGTGCTCAGGAAATAATCAATCGATGTAAAGCGCAGAATAAAATCGTCGTTGCTGGAGGTCCAGTGTTTACCACACAGCATGAAAACTTTAAACATGTAGATCATTTCATTCTCAATGAGGCTGAAGTTACTTTGCCTTTATTCTTGGCAGATTTAGAGCTCAATAAGTTACAGCAAGTCTACACCTCTCCCAAAAGACCAGACGTCACTATAACGCCTCTTCCTCTTTGGAATTTAATTAATTTCAAGAATTATGCTACCATGGCTATACAATATTCTCGGGGTTGTCCTTTCAACTGCGAGTTCTGTGATATCATTATCATGAATGGAAGAATTCCCAGAGTAAAAAGTCCTGAACAGTTTGTCAAAGAGTTTCAAAGTCTCTATGACGCGGGCTGGCGTGGTTCTATATTTGTAGTGGATGATAACTTTATAGGTAATATGACTCACGTAAAACAAATGTTGCCGCAACTTATTGCTTGGCAAAAGCAACATGACTATCCTTTCACCTTATTGACTGAAGCAAGCACTAACCTCGCTGCTGATCCAGAATTGATGCGGTTGATGAGCGCGGCAAATTTCTGCAAAGTATTCTTAGGTATTGAAACGCCCTCAAAAGAAGGATTACAAGAATGTGGTAAATTTCAGAATGCAACAAGGGATTTAGCTGAAGCGGTTAAAACAATTCATCAGAACGGCATGCAGGTCATGGGTGGTTTTATTGTCGGTTTTGACACAGACACAGAAAGCATTTTTGACACGCAGATTAAGTTCATTCAGGAGATTGGAGTAGTCACTGCGATGGTTGGTCTGTTGACAGTGCTCCCACAAACAAGATTATGGCATCGATTGAAAGCTGAAAAAAGATTACTCACTGATGCTACAGGAGAAAATACTGATGGTATTCTCAATTTCATTCCCAAGATGAACAAAGAAACATTAGTTGCAGGCTACAAAAGGATATTCTCGACAATTTACTCCAGAAAATATTATTATAAAAGAATAGAAACATTCATCAGACAGTACAAACCGACTGTGCATAGTAAAATAACAAAGACCGATATACGGGCATTTCTCAGAAGTGTCTGGAAGATAGGCATTCTCTCCAAAGCAAGGATCAGATATTGGAAATTAATCACTAAGACTGCTCTGACTAAGAGTAAAGCTCTGCCCATGGCTGTAGAGTTGGCTATTTATGGAATCCATTTCGAGAAAGTAGTGAAAAGAACATTGGCAGAACAAGCATAACTTTCGTTTTTATTTTCATATTTTGAAAAGAATAAGATAAATCTCGAATAGTTTATGGATATTTTCGGAAGATTTCCGGTTTTTTCTACGCTAAGTTCTTTTATACTGTTGAGCTCTTCTTCACATGTTTCGTGTCTTTAGAACAGCAGAGTTTAACGAAGACTACACTGCTTTAGACCATACAGAACAGATCAAACTCGATAAGATTCTTACAAAATTATGTGAACAGGGTGATGTTGTTGGAAAGCCACTAAGAGGTAAAAACTTCTTTCGAGAAAAACGATTAAATGGAAAGCGAGCTTTTTATCTAGTCTATCCTGATCTTTTATCCTTATTGATGGTCTTTATTTCTAATAAAAAACTTCAGCAAACAACAATAGACGCGATTCTTAGTCGGTTAGAAATATACAAACAGTTTGTTCTTGAGCAACTTAAGAAATAATTATGGTTTAGCTTTTGGCTTCCATTCAGTAATTCTGCCGTGTTTAACGTCTTCCATAGCTCTTGTAAATTTAGCAACCATTTCCCAATCTACTTCTGATTCTTGAGTCTGCTTTTTTAATTTCTCATATGTTTTCTTAGGAATGGTTACGGTTTCCATACTTCTTTATTCCTCTGCGCCTTTATATATTTTACCCTCAAAATGCCGGAAATCTTCCGCTTCTTCTAGAGAGTATCAAGCCTGTAATTTTTTTATGAGTTGATCTACCAACAGCTTCTTTTTTTCTGCTGACAGACAAAATAGCTCTTTTTTTATCATAGCTGCTGCAATGGTGAAAATATAATTGAGTTTAATGATGCTCTCTTTGACAGCTCCTTCTGTTTTTGTAAGAGGTATGCCCTGCATCTGAGTATTGCTAGTGATTCCTGCAACAACTATATTACCATATTCTTCAAAAAGCACTACAGCAGGCCGTATTTTCGTTTCTACAAGATCAGTAAACTGCACTTCTGCAAGAATAACTTCCCCTAATTTATGCACGTTCCCACGCTTCGTCTTCTTTGTTATCCCATAATTCTTTCATTTTGGGCTGCTGGATCTTATGGAGGAAAAGATCATATCTTTGTTGCTGTTTTTTAAGCTTGAGGAACACCGCAGTCATCTCTTTGACTAATGCATCATAGGTCTGTCTAGGATATTCTTTTGCTTTCTTGAGGTTCTCTATAGTTTCTTTCTCTAGGAGAATAGTTGATTGTTGAGCCATAGTTTCACCTATATACATACTATACATCTCCTATATAAGACTTATGCTTCTCAACCCTTCGGATAAACTCTTTAAAACTACAAACAGGATGAAGAAAGATATCATAGATCAATTATTTCTAATTCTTTAATTCTTTTACTTTATACAATTTCCAGATTCTTTTCTTTAAAGAAGCATTCAATCCTTTTCTAGCTTGTTGAACGCCTTGTTCGAATTCTTTCCATGCTGTCTCTGGCATATCTTCCCAAATACCAGCAAAATCCAGCAAGCTTTTCGCTTTTGTTATCATATCTCGAAAAAAACAAGTTCTCTCTTAAATAGTTTGCTGTATTATTCGGAAGATTTTCGTTTCTTTCTCCATTAAATTCTTTAAAAATAATCTACGCTTAGATGATATGTATCAAGTGCACCGTTTAGATATATTTAAGAAAAAGATAAAAAAATGCTCTCCAGAGTTCCAGTAGTGGGTCGACAAAGTTGAAGATCAGTTAGCAGAAAATCCTTATGTTGGAGATTATATTCATGTCGAGTGGTTTCGAGAGAAAAGAAGAGATAACTTTCGTCTCTATTTTTATGTTTTTGAAGATTGCAAAGGAGTGTATTTGGCTGGTATAAGTGATAAGGACAATCAGCAGGAAGTTATAGATATTCTCTGGTTTTTCTTTACTACCCATAAAGATGCATTAAGAAAAGCGCTTGAAGAAAAGAATAAATAATTTATCTCGTTCTAGTCATTTTACCTGTTTTCAGATCTTCTATACTTTGCACTAGCTGCTTATACAGGTCACTATTGATAATCTCTTGTTTACTCATCTTTTCTGCTCTTTTGGGTAAGATAACTGTTTCCATGTTGTTGGTAATAGACTGAGTCTTTATATATTTTACTCAAAAAAATCAGGAAATCTTCCGATTCTTCTTAAACAACCTGATAAACCCTTTAACTATGTCCAGTAAGAAGTTCTTGCAGTAATGCTTCTGTTGTCCACACTTTGACACGATGTTGTTTCTGAAAATGCTTGTCATCTGCCAAATACCATCACAAGGAATAGCTAAGGCTGCAGCAATAAATTGCACATCATCAGGATCAATATGTTGCATAACTTGTTTTGCCTCTTCGAGATGAGGTTGGATCGCTTCATCTGCAATTAGATTTATTTTGTTATAGAGTGTTCCAAGCAGTGCGTCAAAAGCAGATTCGTCAAGATCAGTTCTTTTCATCAATTCTTCTTTATGATTCATGATCTCTTGTTTACTAAACCCTATAGTGAAAAAAGTAACAGGAGAAGATACTAAAAGCATGCGCGAAAAACCATCTTTGACTAAAGCAGCAATAATTCTATTGGTGTCCACTACCAAACTTTTCATCAATTCTCTTCCTGATATCTGCCTTAATCTTATGGCCTATACGCTCTGCATCTTCCTCAGTGAGTTTGCTGTTGGCTAGGGCTTTGTCCATCCAAGCTAAAGTCTCTAAATTTTTGAGTTTTTGCTCAAAGGCCTGCCTAGCTACATCGCTCCACTTGAGTTCTGGGTGTTGTTTCATTTTTTTATGCAGTTGTTCAGGGAGAGAAAGTGTCATATTGGGCATTTCGAATCACCTATGTGTATTATGTGTTAGCACATATATAAGCTTTTCTCCCTTAGAATACTCTAGCGAGAGACTCTAAATAACACTTGCCCCATAAATCCCGGAAAATCACTGATTGCAGCCGAAAAGAAAACGCTGCTACTGCTTATGCTTCCGGAGAATCTTTTTATAGTCGTACTTCTTGCGAAACTTATGAAACAAGCATCTCAACCTTCCTTCTGGAAAGTGCGTGGCTATACTAATCATGGTGATGCGTTTAAGGAAGAAAGGTATAGCTAGATGACGGTGGACGTATCTAAAGAGATTATTGATTTAGCAGATAAGATAAAAAATTATAGAACTGATATAAAATTAGTAAAGGAACTTAACATTAAAAAAGAACTATTAGAAAAACAAATAGAAGAATTAGAAAAAAGTATTAAACTCTTGAAATTAAATACAATAGAACAAAACAAACTTCTAAAAGAAATAAGAGATCTTGAAGAAGATAAAAAAAGGCTAAAATTAGATTTAGAAAAATCAAAAGAAGTATATACTTTTATTGTAACAACCCCCAATGAAGCATCAAATACAGTTTATGGGGAAATCAGCAGAGAAATAGCAGCTGCACAACAAGAAATATTAATTTGCTCACCATGGATTACTCATATTGTTGATGAACTTTCAAGTTTTAAAAAGATAGATAGTAAGAAAAAAATTAACATTAAGATCATTACCCGCCTTATAAGAGAAGATATACAAAAAGGCATAACTGATCTAGATAAATTTAGGATTTTAAAAGACGATTTTGGAGCGGAGATAAGGTATAATAACGATTTACATGCAAAAACGCTGATTATAGATAATTCAGTGGCAATAATATCCTCGGCGAATTTAACGAAACGAGGTCTATCTGTCAATTATGAGGCTGGGGTATGTCTTAGAAAAGACCAATCAACAATCGCTAAAGTTGCTCAATTCTTCAATGATATATGGAAAGAGAGTAAACCTCTCACAGAGGAAGCGATTAAGGATGTTTTAGCAAACAAAGGATAACATGGAAGAAGTGTCTATTAACCTTGATAAATATAGTAACTTTATTTTAGAAATAAAAAAATTCATTGAAACAAAGAGAAAGCAGCCAATATCATTTAAAGGAACTGTAGAAAAAATAGATGAGCACAATAATATCTTAACGATTAGATTACAATCAACTAAGAGGCCGTATATATCTAAAGATTCATTAATTCTGATTAAGAATGATACTCCGGAAAGTACTAATATTGATGCTATTGTCGAAGATTTTCATAACTCAAGTCTGAAGGTAAAAATTGATGCTAGTCCTTCACAATTTGAAAATAAAAGAGTAGTTATAGATATAGAAAGCAGAAATGTAGTCTTAAAGATATTACATAAGATTATTGAAAATATAAAAAATGGAAAAATTAGTTTAGATAACGAAAGAGTCTTAGATTTTATGATCAATAAAAGAAAACCATCATATGGTAGTAAGGAATCGTTATTTATTTCAAAAAAAATTAATGAAGACCAAAAGGAAAGTGTAGTTAGTTCCATTAAAGCAAGAGACTTTCATTTAATAATAGGACCACCAGGGACTGGAAAAACATATGTTATTGAGGAATTAATTAGACAGTTTACAAAAAGAAAGAAAAAAGTTTTGATAACTGCATGGACAAATATTGCTGTGGATAATATGGTAAAAAGAATGTCGAAAAAAGAATCCATAAAGGTTGTAAGAATAGGACCTATTAGTAAAATTGATTCAGGAATAAAAAAATTATCAATATTTGAAAAGATGAAAGAGCACGATGATTGGAAAGAAGTAGAGCGATATCGTAAATTAGTGGAAGACTTATCTAAGGCTATTCCAACGATAGGGAAAGAAAAAGATTTTTTACAGAAAAGTATTGATCAATGTATGAATGAAAGAAATATTATTGAGAAAGAAGCTAGAAAACTTATAAGTGAAAAGCAAAAATATGATCTATTAATTTTAACACTTGATCATGAAGATCATGTCAATATGATAGCAGTAAATGACGAAATGACCAATATCGACGAAAAATCGCAGGTTTGCCTATCTTTAGGTAAAAATATCTTGCGAATGAATAATTTACAATTACAAATACCTAAAGAAGAATATATCGAGAATATAAATCAGTTAACAAAAAAGATAAAGTTCTCAATTGTTAGTAAGCATATTTTTTCTCTTTTCTCTCATAAAAAAAAAGAAGAGCTTAATAAATTAAAAGAAAAATATGAGAAGAATAGAAACTACTTAGATGAAATTCTAGAGCTCAAAAAAAGATATAATGATTTAAAAAGATCCAATAGGAGTATCTTCAATGCAATATATCCTGGCGGAAACGGATTTCCAGATAAAGATGCATTAAATCTTGAATTTAAAATATATAACGTGTTACAAAATCAGTATATCCCATTATTAATAGAACAACAAAAAGAAAATCTAAGAAAATATCCACTAAATATAAATCAAGAAGTTTACAAAATTCATGTAGATACGCTAAAAAGAAAAATTGAATTATGTAATATAAGGGTAGAGAATCTAAATACAGATATTTATCTCAAGATTAATAATAAAAAAGATCTCGATAAAAAATGTATTAATATACGATATTCAAGGGAAATTTACAAGAAAACAGAAGATAGTTTGATAACAAGAATAGTATATGACATTGTTGAGAAAGCGGAGATAATCGCTGCTACTGTTATTTCGTCATGTCATCATTTTTTAGGTCGTACGGATTTTGACATTGTAATTATGGATGAGGCTACACAAGTAGCAAGCTTTATGTCGTTATTACCTCTTTTAAAATGTAAAAAATTTATATTAGTTGGAGATAATAAACAATTACAACCAATAGAAGATGAAGACATCTCTCAAGAGATGAATATATCAATATTTAATAGACTCCTTGAAATGTATCCAGAATCATCAACAATTCTCAAAACACAGTATAGAATGCATAGGACAATAGCACAAATCGCAAACGAAATTTTTTATGAAGGAAAATTAAAAACATCCAAGGAAGTTGCAGAAAAAATCCTTAGTCTAAAAGTAGATACCCCTTCATTTCTGAATCCGAAAATGCCTATTATGTTTATAGATACCTCTAAAGCAGAATATTACGAAAATGAATTAGGTTCTAGTTGCTCAAATGAAAAAGAAGCTGAATATGTAGCAAATATTGTCTCTCTATTTGTTAAAAATGGAATAAATAAAGAAGATATTGGTGTCATTACACCCTATGTCAAACAAAAAGATTTAATAAAAGAGTTTCTAAAAAGTAAAAAAATAGAGGATATAGAAGTTAATACCGTTCATGCATTTCAAGGCAGAGAAAAAGATATAATTATAGTAAGTTTTGCAAAGAGCTATAAATATGCATTTCCTGGCTATAAATATGCATTTCCTGAATACAAATTAAGATTTATTGAAAATGAAACTTTGATTAATGTCGCTATAACAAGAGCTAAGAAGAAATTAATTTTAGTTGGAAATTCTAATACTTTATGCAAGTGTCAACTACTTGGTAAGGTTATTGATAAGATTGGAAAAACAAATAGCATAACTTTATGAGTATATACCTTAATTAAAAGAAGCTATAGTTTAATCGACAATTGATCTTTCTGAAATTGCACTACTAAGGAATTTTTATAAATTCTTCCAGCATTCTTAATGAATATCTCTCGTTTTCTAGCATCATCTTCTTTTACATATTTTTCAAAATAAACCAGTCTGCTAAAACCTTTTTCTTTAGTATATTGAGCACCATTTCCCATCTTATGAGTGATTACACGATTTTGTAAGTCTTTGGTATATCCCGTATAGTAGCTTCCATCTTCGCATTCAACAATATATACGTAAAATTGAGGTTCTGTATTTTTTGCTATAGCATAATTTCTTTTACTACTTCGGAAAAAATTCATACTTTTCGCTTATTCTTTGTACTTTTATAACTTTCTCCTTTATGTACGTATTTAGCTACCTCGATCAGAGAACGAGTTAAGCTCCGTTCCGCCAAAAACTTTTAAGAAAATACAAAATGGAAGCTGAATTGATCCCCGTTTCAAAATGAGCTAAATACGTACTCCTTTATAGACATCGCTTTAGAAGCTTCCAAAGCTAAAAAAACCCTTAATATCCAGTCATTTTAAAATCATCGATGATGCCATTAAACCCACCTACTTTTACATCGGGAGTTACAGAAAAATTAGTTGGAATTGGAAAAGAATTAGGGGTAGTAGACTCTAACATATCATTAATATATAATTGAAAAACGTTTTCGCCTCTCACGAACTTTATTTTGTACCATGTATTTGCGTTTAAAACTGTATTACTTGTTAAATTAATCCAATTATTAGGACGAAGTCTAGAATCTCTTACAAGAGCTTCAACCGTATTGTCTGTTTGTATAAGAATTAAAAACTCGGGATATTTATCGACTAAAGTCTCATTTTCTGGAAAATTATTCTGGCTAATTTGACTTCTTTTTATCCACATTTCTACACTTACTTGGGTTGGAGTTGTTAAAAGGTTATATCCTCTAAGATCAACATAGCTATCATTACCAAAAGTATTAAACTCTAACGCAAATCCAGATCTGCTATCAGTTGTCCAATTTGTGTTTAATGCTCTTCCATGATTACCAAATCCACTGCTATCTCTTATCAATGTGCCACAACCTTCGTCAAAATTAAAGTTCACAAGATGAGTATTAGCCTCACAGATATCATCGACAGGAGCTATAGGTGTTGCATTGACCTCAGCACCATTATCTGGATAAAATAAGATTATGGCAAGTAAAAAACCAACAAAGGAAAGAGTTATAAAATATTTCTTCATTATTTTGTTCTCTCTTACTTCTATATAAGTATTTCTCACCTTTTTCAAACTTTCCCCTTCGTAACCACCATCTTTAAGAACTCATAACAACAGTCACATCAGTATGGGTGGCGGCAAGCGCAAATACAACCAGAACATTAGGTTTAGAAAATTCCATAAAGAAGGACAACAAGTAGATCTCCCAGAAGAGCACAAGGCTCCTGCCCCAGAAAACGCGCAAAGTATTCTAGAGCTCTGGAAAAAAGCTAAAGAGAAGAAAGATCAGCAAACAGAGTCTAAAACCTAATTCGAAAATCTTCAGAGCTTTCCGGAAAAACTGACAATAACCTATTTAAAGCGCCACTTCTTCAGCAGAGTATGAAAACAACCTTGACCAAGGCGAAAATCATCAAGCTCTTGCAAGAGCATCGAAAGGAGCTCAAAGACTTAGGAGTTACTAGAATAGGCTTATTCGGCTCATTTGCCAAGGGGAAACAACACACTAAAAGCGATCTTGACTTTTTAGTAACTTTGAAAGAAGAAACCTTTGATGCTTATATGGACATAAAATTCCTTCTGGAAAATATATTTAAAAGAAAGGTAGATCTCGTCATAGAGAACAGCCTTAAGCCAGGGCTCACCTACGTCAAAGAGGAAACCATCTATGCGGGACTCTAAAGTCTATATAGATGATATTAAAGATGCTCTCAAGAGAATAGAAGAGTACACCAAAGGAATAACATTTGCTTCTTTTGAGAAAAACCAGATGCTTGTTGATGCAGTCATCAGAAATTTGGCTGTCATAGGAGAAGCAGTCAAGAACCTGCCTCAAGATGTTAAAAAAGAATTTCCAACAATCGAATGGAAGAAGATAGCGGGGCTTCGTGATATTCTAGTGCATGCATATTTCGGCATCAATAAAAAAATAGTATGGGATATTGTTGAAACTAAAGTACCTGAGTTGAAGCAAATTCTCAAACAAAAATGAAAATTCCATAAAGAAGGACAACAAGTAGATCTCCCAGAAGAGCACAAGGCTCCTGCCCCAGAAAACGCCCAAAGTATTCTAGAACTCTGGAAAAAGGCTAAAGAGAAGAAAGAATCCACAACAACCAAAGAAAATTAGTCTCTAGTTCTCAACACCAACCACACTAAATGGTGATCAGACACCTTTGCATCAATCCCTTCCGAATAAATTCCTTGTCGAACATATTCTGTAAAAGCATCCTCATTCAATAAAATTCTATCATAAGCGCAGTCAGTTTTTGCGACAGTAGTGTCCTCTTGATCATCAAGCACCCAGTGCCAGTCAGCAAATGCAGAAGAAGTTTGATGGTTGTAATAAGTGCAGTCAGCATTCAAGTCTCCCAGTACAATCACATTTCCAGTATCGTCCACAAGATCTTCCAAAGCTTCCAATTCGTTGTCCACATCCTCTGGCTTAGTATGAATCGTATACAGAGTAAAAACATAACCTCCAACGTCGAAACTCACGGCAATCGGTGATCGTTCCCATCTGTCTTGTGCGTCTGGATTAAAATCTTGGAAGTTTAGAAGTTTCAGAGGTTCTCCACTCGATGTTGTAGTTCTATACAGCACACCATATTGTTCTTTGCTCGTCGATCTCCCAGCTCTGCTAGAAACAGCACAAGTATAATTTTGTAGTTTAGCACACAGTTGTTCAAACGCAGTCCCATCCGCTTCGCGAATTTCTTGCACAATTAGGATATCATAGTCATCAAGCACACTAGCATAGAAGTTCATCAGAGAAGCATTAGCTGCTTTCGTTTTGCCAAAGATTTGTAAGTTCCAGCTGGCAATCGTAATCGTAGGTGTAGTATCTTCCTCTACAACAACGGATATCTTAGGTTCTGGAAACAAGACTGGCTGCGCGCTCCAGAGAATAAAAGCAATACTAAGTAAAAATCCAGTCCAAAGAAATGCTTGTTGAGTTCTTCCCATGAGGTAAAGTCAAAAACGGAGTTTATAGAGCTTATGGAGAAAAAGCCGAAAACTTTCCGATTATTTGCAGCAGCTGCCCTTCATCTCATTGAAGTCGCTGAAGAGAGTGCAGAACGTTTGTAATCCAGCATCTAATTCTTCTTTGCCTTTAGCAGTCAGGGAATATTCCTTCTTGCTGTTCACTTTCAACAATCCCTTCTCCACTAAATCTTTCAGCGCGGGATAAATCGTTCCAGGGCTTGGCTTCGTTCCTTTTCTTGCTTCCAATTCTGTAGCTAATTGAGCTCCAGTTAGAGGTTGCTTCTTCACCATCCACAAGATCAGCAAAGACAAAAATCCTTTCGTAGAGCATCCAGAGTCTTTCATATAATCTATCGGTTGTCCAACTACTATTTAAGAATTGCTTCGGTACTCATAGTCAAAAACCAAAACCTTTATATAGAAGTATCGGTTATCCAATATCGTACATCCAATAGATATGAAAACGGAGGCATGAAACAAATGCAATGCGAAACAAGCTGCTGCGGCGGCGACATGGAAGGACGCCGGTTCCTCACGACAGAGGAAAAAACTGAAAAACTCCAAGACTACAAAAAGTGGCTGGAGTCAGAAGCTAAAGGCGTCGATGAAGCCATAAAAAAGCTCAAGAAGGCTCAGTAATCTGGGCTTTTCTTTTTTTTTCACGAAAACTATGTATAAACAAGTACACAAATCTAAGGATCGAGGAGTAACTAAAATCGATTGGTTAGACAGCAAACATAGCTTCAGCTTTGGAGAGTATTATAATGAAAAAGCTAACGGCTTTGGCGATTTGCTAGTGTTGAATGATGATATCATCCAGCCGAACAGGGGATTTGGTGTTCATCCACATAACAATATGGAAATAATCTCCATCATTCTGGAGGGTGTATTACAGCATAGAGACAACATGGGAAACATAGGGCGTATACAGAAAAATGAAGTGCAGGTTATGTCAGCAGGTACAGGTGTTCGGCACGCAGAAGTTAATCCATCCCCGACAGAAAAAGTTAATCTCCTGCAGATTTGGATCCAGCCAAGTGAAAGAGATGTGAAGCCGCGTTACGACCAGAAACAATACATACTCAAGAAAAATACACTAACGACAGTTGTTTCAGGTAAAAAAGATAAAACAAGACTCTATATACATCAAAATGCATCTCTTAGTCTCTTAGATCTTCAAAAGGGAAAAAAGAATAGTTATACTCTAAGTGTTGGCAGAGGTGTATATATCTTTGTCGTTGACGGTACTGTCGTTATAGAAAAAGAAAAGCTCGATGTCAGGGACGCCATTGCGCTCAGCGATACTAAAAAAATAGAAATAGAAGCGACAAAAGACGCAGAAATCCTACTAATAGAAGTGAACCTCAAAAATAACACACAGGAGAACAAACAATGACACCACCAGAAATACCGATGAGTTTTGAACAGATAACAAAAAATCGTTTTGCAGCTAAAAGTTTTGACAACAGGGAAATTCCAGAGGAGAAAATAGAGAAGTTATTCGAGCTCATCCGCAATGCTCCGTCTTCATTTAATATCCAGCCTTGGAAGATCATAGTCATCAAAGACAAAGCATTGAAGGAAAAACTAGCTCCAGTATCCTGGAATCAGCCGCAGATAACTTCCTGTTCCCACCTGTTAGTCTTCTGTGCAGACACAAATATCTTAGAAAACATCGATCGATTGGAAAAACTCATGATAAAGAATGGTGCAAAAGCTGATCAGATTCAAGGCTATATTCAGATGATGAAAGACTTTGAGAAACCTATGACTCCAGAACAGAAACTTTCCTGGGCGCAACGGCAAGCCTATATCGCGTTAGGCAATGCAGTCAACGGTGCAAAATACTTAGGGTTTGATTCCTGTCCTATGGAAGGTTTTGACCCTGAAGAGTACAGTAAGATCTTGAACTTGCCTGCAAGCATAGTTCCATCAGCATTAGTTACTGTAGGATACACCACAGAGAAGCAAAAACAAAAAGTGCGATTCCCTGTCGAAGAAGTGTTTATGGAGAAATAATCTTTCCTTTTTTCTTAATTCTTTGATGAGCTCAGGCTGGTTTTGCTTAGATTTTGATTGCATATAAAGAGAACATTCATAACTCCGGAAAAGCTTCGGAGAGATATAAAGATTCTGGTTGTTCCATCGCAAGGTTTCCGGAAAATTCTGCGTAAGTGTCATTAAAAGAAAGGACTTATTGTTTGCAGGAGGTGAACTGCAATGGCACAACTTTATTGTATTCAATGCAATCGTGCGATCAAGCAGCGCGGTCGTTGTCTGATCTGCAATACTCAGGCGAAGAAACGTCGTGAAGCGCAGGATCGTGTTGTAGATGAAATAAAAGTATAACAAGTTTTTTATAGGGCTGGAGCTTCTGAACTCTATGTCAAAAAGATGGGTTGTATCAGTGGTTCTAGTCTTAATTTTTTTTGCATATCTACAGGAAGCAATAAAACAGGCGGTCAGAAATGAGGAGTCTGTCGAGAAAGCCATAGAAAGACACGAATTCTTTAAAAAAGCGTGGATCAGAAAGAACTAACTTCTCTTTTAAACCAAACACGATGAAGATGATAATCATTACGAAGAACTTCGAGCTTAGAAGTTGGAATAACCAACCTTGCTAAGATAGTGAATCCCCCTAAGCGCCTCTGGAAGTCCATGGCATAATTGATAAGACCTATGGTTCCTCCTTCTATGGAAACAGGATCTTGTCTATGTTTTGCTACATAATCTTCAAGAGCTTGAGTTGAAAAAATAAATCCAGCTGTATTAATTCTATGTTCATAATGTAATCCTGCGTATTTAAAAAGCCGTGCAAACTCAGGTCTTTGAGTATACTCTAGTTCTATTTGACAGGCAAGTAATATGTCTTTTGGCATATATATGTTAGAGTATAATGATTTATAAGCTTTGCGAAGAAGTAGTCTACGACCTAAGTATACTATAGATCATTTAATCTGAAAAGCGGTCTAAATGGGAAACGCTCTGAATTTCTTTCAAGAATTATAACTTACTTTTGACACTAACTAAAGCTACATTGTAACGAGACCCTGGAAAAACTAATCCAAAAAGGTTTACTTAAGTCAATAATAGAAAATGGAGTAAAGAATTTTATTGCTAATGAGCCAGAAATGTTAATTGAATCTATAAAAGACAAAGAGAAGTTAAGAAGAAATAATTTTTTGAGTCAAATAGCTCCCGCTTAAGTTACAATGTACGAAGAAGCTCAAAAGAGAGTTGAGAAGATATTATCTACGCTTTTTTTTCTTCAATATAGTTGGTTTGAGTTGCAATAACCAATGATCTATGCTGTGTTCTCCGCTGCCAGTAATAAACAAGAGGGAAAGAATGGCAAATAAAGTGACGTGGGAAAAGATAGCTTCATGGAAATAGAAGAATGATGCGCTTAAGACAAAAAACGCAACGACTGACATGAGTCTGGTTTTAAATCCTAAGAGCAAGAAGAGTCCTACAACCAATTCAATAGCGCCTGCAGAGAAGACCCACATGGAAACACTGACGGGAATGGCAAGATACAAGCCGTATTGTTCAACAACTGAAGCAAACCAGGAAGGGTTCAAGAACTTTTCATACAATGCTAAAAAAATAAGAGATCCTCCAACACCTATGCGCGCGAGAAGCGGAACATATCTATGCAGAGAGGGATAGTAGAAAGAGAAAGGAATTCCTATGAGATGATCTATGCCTGGCTTGCTGCTGCCAAGAATAAAGACGACAAGCCCCAAGGCGAAGAAATCAAGATTGCCTAAGAGATACACATCAAGAGTTAATCCTACAATATAAAGCGCCAAAGATCCGAGAATGGCGTAAGGAAGGAAAAACCCTGCTAAAATAAGGAAGCCAAAAAGCATTTCTAATGCAGCGATAAATGATGTGGCTGTCACGACAGGAGTGACTAGCACTTGACTGACTCCAGCGCCAATTAAAGCAATGCCCAATCCAAGACGTGCAATCCAGGGGATAAAATCCAGGTAAGATAAACAATTGGTTCTAATCTTCTGAATTTCTTTCGTCCATGGTTTGAGATGAATGAGGAGCGCGTACAATCCAGCAAGAATAACTAAAGTAAAAATTATAAGGGAGACAGATGAAGAATCTTGTAAGGGACTGAAGAAGAACAGATCATCTCTGCCTCTCTCTTGTGATAGAGTCTGCTCGTCAAGCACATAGCTGACATGCGCAGATAAGGGGATGCTCAGTAGAAGAAAACATAAAGCCAATAAAAACAGTAGCTGTTTCATAGATTTCCTTAGGTAAGCGTTAATGCTAACCATCCGTTGCCGACAAGAATAAGGATAGTTCCTAGAGCGATCAGCACTAATCCTATGGCAAGTCGCATCCATTTCTTTTCCTTGTCTTTCCATTTCTTCATCTTCTTGGTGCTGACGCCGAAATAAGCGAGTAATAAAATGATAATCAGGGGCAACACAAAGATAAAATTATAGACTACTAAGAGCCAGAAAATTTCCAGAGTAAATCCAACTTTTGCTAGGAGTGTAGTGATGGCTAAGTAAGGTCCGCCAGTGCAGGGCAGCTCCACAGCAGCGACAAAGGCTCCGAGAATAACTGCGCTAGGGATAGTGACATGTCTCATGTATTTTTTAATCTGCTTAAGGCGTTTTGCCGGAATGCGTAAGGTTAATCCTTGTCCATACCAAAAAAAATCCTTCACTTCGAGAATGCCTAGGATGACTACTAATCCTCCTACAATCCAGCTGAGTTCATCAGCAATATTCAGTCGTTGGATAAAGAATAAGAGTCCGAATCCTGCGATAAGATACGTGATAAAGACAGCAGAGATGTAAATAATACCCACCCAAATCATTTTTCTGCGGTCATGAGACAAGCTAAGTAGGGTGGCAATCAACAAGATGAGAACGCCTATGGCGCAGGGATTAATGGAGTCTACTGCAGCAGTCGCAAAGACGACAGGCCATGTTGGTAGAGAGATGTCGACAGACATAAGATCACTGTTTTTTTTGTGGTGCTGGACAGCCTGCTTTTGCTGCTAGCTCTTCAAATGTAGGAACACCAACCAACCAATTGTTTTTGTTAGCATCATCATTGAACACAAACGTGGCATATTTGTCAATGCCTTTTTGAATGCAGAGTTCAGATTGTTCATTGTCTCCGCGGGCGTCGCATTCCACATAAGAAATATATTGCATCGCGCCGCCGAAATTCTTCTTGACTTGCGCACACTTTGGGCACCAGAACGTGCCATACATCACTCCACTTTTTTCTGTAATGCATTTTGCTAAGGCGTCAATCTCTGGTTGTGGATATCCTCCAGAGCTGCAGCCTGCTAAAATAACTGCTGTCAAGACTAAAAGAGCTGCAATAAGTTTATGATGAGCGATCATGGTACATCCTCCAGACAATAATCAATGAACTAATGAGTATGATATCAAGTGCTATGCAAAGAATGCAATACGTCTGCAGAATAAAGTGCTGGATCAAGAATAAATAAAATCCATACACGACACCGAAGATAAGAATGCCTCGCATCCAGCCTAATGCTTTCTTTGCAGGAATCCACAAAAATTGTTTCTTCTGTTGGTAAGCTCGTAAGAGAAGGAATAAGAAAACTAAAGTCAAGAATCCTAAGAAGGCGTTGGAAATCAAAAGTTCAACGAGGAACCCATATTGGGTGAGGTTGATCAAAGGAATATTCCATCCAAAGTCAATAGTCATCAGATAGGAGATGCCATCAAGAGAAGCATAAGGGCTTTTGTTGACAATGCCGCAGTCAAACGAAGAACCAAACGTGCACCACTTGCTCGCTTCAGGAGAAAAGTGCTCATAGGTCAAGAACAAGGAAATAAGCATGCCTAAAACAAAGAGAACTGGTAAAACGTGATTGACGCTCTTCTTTTTTGCCATAGATACACCTCTTCTTAATTGCTGAAGAGAATCGGCTTTATAAAGATTACGACGTGCTTTTAAGTGGTGGCAAAAGTAATAAATCTGCGCATGACGAGCAAAAGGAAAACATATAAATGCCCAAGTTTCAAAATAGAAAGTGAAAATTGAAGAGATATGTCATGTTCGTGCAGCCACAGAGCTTGTAGGAAAAAAATGGACTCTGCCTCTCTTGCAGGAGATAGATCTGCATAGCGGTTCTGGATTTAATGAGTTGATGCAGTTCATGAAGCCTATAAGTCCGAAGATTATGACTGAGCGATTGCAGGCATTGGAAGAGCAGAACATGATTACAAGGCAGGAAGATGTTCTCAAAAAAAGAACAGCATACGCATTGACGCAGAAAGGAAAGGAATTGCAGCAGATTCTCCTGACTTTGCGCGCATGGTCTGAAAAGCATGATAAGGATATGCAGGGATGTTCTCAAAAAGAATGCATGACTTGTGAGAAGTATTGACTATCTTCTAAGAAAGGTAATTATTCAGTATCTTGAAGCAAGAGACTTCCCCAACAATGAAGATTAGCTTTCTTTTCACTGTTTGACGTTTCTCACTAAAGCACAAAGATCCTGTTGAGAATATTTGTTTTTCAGCCTCCCCAAAGCCTAAAGAAGATGTTTGGTGCATTGTAACTTCAGAATGCTGAACAATTACTAAGAAAGGTAGAATTTATATAGAACAAGATATCCAGAAGAAAGAATGAATGCGACAGAAAAAGCTACATGGATATTGCGTGTTGGTATCTTTGGTACATTCATTGGCCATGGTGTATTTGCTTGGATGGTGAAACCAAGCTGGATATCATATTTTACAACATTAGGGTTTTCTGAATCATTTGCTATCACAGTATTGCCTTTAATTGGTATAATGGACATGCTTGTTGGCACTTGGATATTGTTGAAGCCGAATAAGTATGTGCTTTATTGGGCGACTTTCTGGGGATTTTGGACAGCGTTATTGAGGCCTTTGGCTGGAGATCCTATTTGGGATTTCGTAGAGCGTTGGTCTAATTGGGCTGCGCCTTTAGCTTTGATATACTTAATAAAGAAGAAAAAATAAGCAGTTACATTTCATAATCATTGCCAGTTCTAGGAACAGTGCCTTCTTCATACTCTTCAAGAATCTCCATGATCTCTTCTAAAGGATCCTTCTTCTTTTTCTTCTTGTCTTCAGGTTGTTGAGCAGTCATGGGTAAAAGCCAAAGCGATCTGGCTCGCACATCACACCGATCAGTCCATCCTTATTAATTTTTGCAAATGCTTGATAATAAGCAATGTCTGCTTGAGAGAAAATACAATGTGTATAAGGGTGGCTATGTAAGGCTATCAAAGTTTCTTGCGGACACAGATCTGCTCGCACATGAAACACATCTTGTTCGTACGTCCGAGGCAAAATAATATCTATAATACTATAAATGTCTCCTTCTTTCTTTCCAACAAGACAAGCGCTAAATTCATGTTGCTGATTATCCAGGTAGAGTTGTTGCAGGTGTGCAAAAACTGTAGAAGTAAACACAACGTTTCGTCCATCAGACAATGTAATTTTATGGTTGACAACAACGTTGCTTGCAGACTTCCCTTCCAAGACGGAAAGAATATCATAGCCCGGTGCTAAATAAACTAATAATAAAAAAAGTAAAAACAGTGCTACAACAATTGTAGTAAATCGTTTCAAAAAACGCTGAAAACGAGAAGGGTGTTGTGGAGTTACAACAGGTCGTAATAATAAACCATGATCTTCTATTGTCTGATGTTTGTTAGCCATAGCAGAAAGGGAAAGGCGTAAGCATTAAAAACTTCTGGTTCAATAAAGAGAGAATGAAAAAGCTCTGGTTCAAGGCAAAAAGCTACGGGTGGGGTTGGTATCCAGTGACTTGGGAAGGCTGGCTAGTGACTGTACTGTTTGTGCTGCTCATTCTGTTCTGGGAGATGCTAGTGATGAAGCACAATATGGATATCATGTATTTTCTCATCGGAGTGCTGCTGTTGACAGGAGCGATAATAGCTATCTGTTACAAGACTGGAGAAAAGCCAGAATGGCGTTGGGGAAAAAAGAAAAAAATAAAATAATTATGTTACTAGCTGTTCAACGATGGTTTGCAAGCCGGAGACAACTCGTTCTTCTCTCGATCGGAGATCTGGTTTGAAAGGCTCTCCAGTTAAGTGCTGAATGCCCATAATATAGCGGACGGCAATAGCTCTGCGTTGTTCATCTGAGTATCCTTGGTCTCCTTGGGAAAAGCCACGGGCAAATTCTTTGGAGAAAGACAGAGGATTGAGTTCTTTAATTTCGCCTCTTGCCAGCTGCTCTAGTTGTTGGGTATAATCTTCTATTTTCCAAAAACGTGAAGAATCCAAGGTGTATAATTCATCTTGAGCAACTATACACAAGTCTTTTGTAAGACCATGTTCTGTTTTGGTATCTGCTAAGATGAGTCCTTTATCTCTAACAAATTGACTTACTACGCCAAAAGCAACAAGAGCTGCGTTTCTCATTTGATAATAGCTGTCAGGCTGACAAAAGCCATGCTCAAAAAAGAATTCAGGAGCAACAGACTGATCATGGTGATCAGATTTCGTTGATGGTGTGTCCATAACATAAGGTAAACGTCCATTTGGTATCCAATGGTTATCTACAAAATGGCCGCAAAAGTTTACATCTTTTCGTAACCATGCTTGATAGAGTGACGTTGCAGTTGTGCTCTTGACCATGTATGCTCGCAGCACCATTTCAATGGGCAATGTTTGTAAGTTCTCTGCAGCAATCACAACACTTGTATCTGATAATCCATTCACATCGAATTGCGAAGTTCCTAATGTATCTTGTGTTAAACGCCGCATGGCATGATGATTGACTGCAAGAATTTGGTCTTTGAAGGGAATCTCTCCGCGGTTGATATCATGTGTTGAAATTCTGTCCGTTCGCACCATGAGGCGTAAAGGAATTCCTTTTTGAGTCGTCAACGGAGGATTTTTATAAGTGACTCTGACTTTAGGTATTTCTTTCCCATTGTCAACAGCAGTAAAATGCGCTGCAGTATACTGTAGTCCTGTCATATAGGGTGCAAAATCTGTATCCCACATATCTCGATTGACTACAAAAGTTCCAGCACCGCCATGAATAGAATCAGAAACTTTACCAAATCTTACTGCAAAATTGCCTAGGCGTCGTGCTGCACTAGAATCTCTGAGAAGTGCTTGTGTGCTTCGTGATGCTCTTTCATCTGCCATATATTGATCTACTAATGCACCTGCTTCATCTTCTGTTAAAAAATTATGAGTCATTGTACAGTCCACATTACAACTTCTCTTGCATAGTCTCTATTGATTATGACTCTTCTTGCTGATGATCCTACATAGAGTTCTAATTGTCCTTGTAAAATGCTTCTTTTTAATTCGCTTAATGTTGAAAAATAAGCTGCAAAGTGTTCGTCTTGGAGTGCTACTTCGAGCAGAGGTTTTCCTTGTTGTTTTGCCTCTCTTGAAAATACCTTGACAGCATCATGACCAACACCATGAAGAGGATGGACATAACCACCGCCACGGAGAATAGCAACCATCGCTTCGCTGGGGAATTCTCTGACAGACTGAAGATTTTGAGCAATCCTGTCGTGTTGAATAGAAAGTGCGTCTAATGCTTTATGAGCTCTGCCAAAAGATTCATGAACTTGAGCAATCATGCCTTGTGGTTGATACCTGGCCTGTACAGAGCTGCGCAAGTCTCTTTGCAAGTTTGTCTTGATCATCTCATACAAGACGCGCATGCCTGATTCAACAACAGCTCCTTTTCCCCCTATATTTTCCCAATTAATAGGATTGTCTTTGCCTGCGTCAGCGCTAGAGCCTCCTAATTTTTTCGCACTAGCTCTTGAGGTGACTTCTCCTATCTCTGAAGAATACAGAAGACACATATCGCCTGCGAAATCTCCCAAGACATGCATCAAAGTAACTAAACCATGGCCAACATCAGAAAGCCTTTCCTTTTGTGTAACTTGCGTGGCTGTATAATCTGGTCGTAATCCTAGACTATTGAGCACTTGTTCTTCAAATGACAAGGAGCTTCCTAATCCAATAACCATATCAATGCTAGCTCCAGTGCCGACTATGCCGCTAATTTTTCCTCGAAGACTGCCAAATGCATTATCACATCGTTCCATACGTTCAGCAAGTCGAGCAGCATATCCTGCAAATGTTAAAGCAAAAGGAACTGGTGATGTTTTTTGCAGGTGTGTTCTTCCTGCTTGGAGAACTTGTGCATCTGGATCTTCTGAGAGGTCGCAGAGTTTTCCTATAACTTTGCCAACTTGTGGTCGGACAACATTGTTCCATGCGTCTCTGAATAAGAAGGCTCGTGCAGTGTCGACAATATCATAAGAGGTTGTTCCAGGATGCAATAATGCTTTTGTTCCCGGACTGCTGCGTCGTCCTAATTCTTCAAGCACAGCAAGTTGATCATGAGCAATATTCTGGTCTCTTTCAAAGGCGTCAGCTTGTTGCGGATCAAACTTTCCAAGAGCTTGTTCTAATTCACGAAGGTTTTTTTTCTCTGCTTTTCCAAAGGCGACTCTTGTTTCTAAAAGAACTTTTTGTACTCTAGCAAATGCTCGCCATTCAGCTTCAGCGCTCAGATAAGGCAATAAATCTTTAGAGCTATCACCATATTTTCCATCATCCGGACTTATAGTTTGTAAGTTTGTCATAGTTTGTGTTTTCTAAAAGTGTCCAAAGCATCTCTCCAAAGTAAATGCCATTGCCATCTTGAAGTTATTTGCTGCTGCAATAATTTCAGAATCATTTTTTGAGCCGCCAGGTTGAATAATAGCAGAGACACCACAACGTTCTAATAGTTTTACGGAATCCTCAAAAGGAAAGAAGGCATCAGAAGAAACTACTGCTCCTTTCAGAGGATTAAGACTAAGTTTATGTCTATCACTAGCTCCGTCTAAAGGATCATAGCGAATACCTTTTCTATCCATGGCTTTTTGATATGCCTTCACTAATGCTTGCTCTACTGCGCCAACTCTTTCTTGTTGGCCAGAGCCTACAGCTAGAGTAACGCCGTCTTTTACTATGACTATACCATTGCTTCGTGTGCCGATGTTGACATACCAAACAGTTAACATATCTTCAAGTTCTTGAGGTGTCGGGTCGCGTTCAACGACAAATTGTTTATCATCTCTTCTGACTAAAGGATCAAGCACAAGATCTGCTGAACTTCGAATGCTGCTTAAGTAAGGTTTTGTACTAACACTCTGCCAGTTGGTAACCCTTTAATGTCAAACAGTCCATCAACATTATCACCTGTGAATTTAGGTAGTTGATCAAGTCCATCATAAAAAATCAAGCGTAAGTCTTTTTTTTCTTCCAGACGAGCAAGCGCATCAGCAGTAAATGATGGTGCAGCTACCCCCTCAACAAAAGTAGTCATGAGTTCTCCTGCAGTAACCAGATCTACTTCCCTGTTAAAGACAACAACAGATCCGAACGCGCTTCGCGCATCAGTGTCTCTTGCTCTTCTGTACAATTCATCCAAAGTTTCTCTCTGTGCTTGTCGTGCAAATCCAGAAGGGATCAAATGTTTCATCACAGCGACTGCTGCTTGAGGGAAAAATTTGAGAACATCTAGAGCTCGAGTGACGTCCATATAATTGGTTGCTGACAATCCAGCTTTGCCTGTTTTTGCAAGACGAATATTAGTTACAGGTGCTAATACACCATCTTGAAAACGATAAATAGCTCCAGGTTGATTGGGGTTTTCACCATAGCGCAGAGTTGCTTCTCGCACTAGCTCAAGTCGTAATGTTTCTGGGAACTCTTCTGTTCTTGCAGTTCTATAAGTTCTCTGGAAGTCCGTGACGTCAGTGCCTCGCGTCATATGATCAAGCCTTCTCTAATTCTAGGTGAGGAAGAACTTGTGTAGCAAAATCAAGTCCTTCGAAATGGTTTGCAATAGCTGCTCTGTAGTTGCCGACTAATGTTAGGGCTTGTTGTGCGAGTCTAAAGCGCAATTCGAGAGGAATTCCTTCATAACTGTGCAGGAATCTTGCTACTTTTTGGTATTGGTCTGGACTGCTGACGACAGCTACGCTATGCCAGTTCTTTGCTGCTGCCATGAGCATCGCAGGTCCACCTATGTCAATGTTGATGCGTGCTTGTTCTCCAGTGCAGTCTGGTTTTGCGACCACTTCACCGAAAGGATAGAGATTGCCGACCATCATGTCGAAGTATACGCCCTGCATAGCAAGGAGATATTGGGTATGATGAGGATTGTTGCGTTCAGCCAAAAGGCCCGCATGTAGTTTAGGATGTAAGGTCTTCACTAAACCTCCTTCCATTTCAGGAGCCTTAGTGAACTGTTCGACAGAAGTGTAGTTTGTTCCTGCTCGGTCACCGAGAATTTCACCGATTCTTTTGCCAGTGCCGCCGGTGGAATAAAACATGGCATCAGGATTGCAAGCAAGTACTCCTGCTACTAAAGTATCAAGGCCTTGTTTGCCAAAAACACTCACAAGCACATGTTGTGGAACTACAATATCTTTCACTGGAAATTTGTTTTCTCGAATCGTCATCAATATCCCCCCTTATAATAATTATAAATCAAGATAGTTTTGATTGCTAGAGGAGACATATAAATCTTGCTGTAAAAAAACGTCCTAATGAAGTAATAAAAAAAGAACAAGAACATTTATATGGCATAAGGGAAAACAAAAATTATGATAAACAGATCGTCATTGCCTAAAGATGCTTTCTTTGAACACATAGGAAGAGAGACTGCATTGACCTTTGATGATGTTCGTTTAAGGACCGGATATGCAGAAGTCATGCCAGAAAATGTGGATCTAGCTACCTTATTTTCAAGAAATACTCCTCTGAAAATACCTATAGTCAGTGCTGCTATGGATACAGTAACAGAACACAAAATGGCTATTGCTATGGCGAAAGCTGGCGGTCTTGGTGTTATTCACAGAAATTTATCTCCAGAAGATCAGGCAAAAGAAGTTGCTCGAGTGAAGTTCCACTTGCATGGAATGATTAGAGAGCCAATCTGTGCACATGAAACAAATACTATACAAACTATTTTGGATCTGAGAAGAGAAAAAGGATACTCATTTCATACCTTTCCTGTGGTGAACACAGAAGGAACATTGGTAGGTGTCATCTCGGAAAATGATTTTGATTTTTGTACAGAGCCATCGCGCTTAGTGAATGAGATTATGAGTACTGGCTTAGTCACGAGTCATCCAGAGACGACAGTGCAAGAGGCTTATGCACGCATGATTCGGGAAAAGAAAAAAGTGCTGCCTTTGGTTGATGCTCAGGGGCATCTTACAGGGCTGTATATATTTAGTGATGTCCGAAGAATTGTCACGGAAAGTAATTCAGGATATAATGTTGATAATAATGGGCAGCTGAGAGTTGGTGCAGCTATTGGAGTAGCTGACTATGATCGAGTAGAAAAATTGCTCGCCAAAAAAGTAGATGTTGTGGTGATTGATACGGCGCATGCAGATACTAAGCCAGTGATAGACACGCTCATTCAGCTGAAAAGAAGTTTTCCATCTCTTGATGTTGTTGTAGGTAATATCTCAGAAGAAGAATCAGCAAGAAGATTGCTTGATGCTGGAGCTGATGGCATTAAAGTTGGTCAAGGTCCTGGTTCTATTTGCACAACAAGAATAGTCGCTGGCATAGGCACTCCGCAGGTAAGCGCAGTCTATTGGTGTGCAAAAGTTGCTGACGAATACCAAGTGCCTGTCTGTGCAGACGGCGGATTGAAACATTCTGGAGATATTCCTATAGCTATTGGAGCTGGTGCTCATTCCGTGATGATTGGTAGCCTGCTGGCAGGAACAGATGAAACTCCAGGAGAAGTAATATATCTCGAAGGAACTCAATGGAAAGGGTATCGAGGCATGGGCTCTTTGGGAGCTATGCAGGAACATGCAGGATCGCGAGACAGATATAGGACGGGAAAATCATTATTAGTGCCTGAAGGTGTAGAAGGATTGACTCTTTATAAAGGTTCATTGGAAAAAGCGATTACAATGCATGTCGGCGGATTGCGCAAAGGGATGGGATATGTAGGTGCTGCAAATATAGGAGAATTACGTGCTAAAGGAGATTTCATACGATTAACAGATGCAGGAAAACAAGAGTCGCATCCGCATGATATCAGAATAACAAAGGATGCGCCCAATTATCAACAATAGGATGATTACACATGAACTTAGAAAGCTTAGTCAAAGACGTGCAGGTTGTTGCGGTCCTCTGTAATCAGTGGGGTGACAGCGGCAAAGGAAAAATTGTTGATCTGCTCGCAGAAACTTGGGCAGACTATGTGCTTCGAGGCACTGGCGGCAATAATGCTGGTCATACTGTAGTTATTGGCAATAAAACGTTCATCTTCCATCTCCTGCCTAGCGGTATTCTTCATGATAGTCGGGGAGTTGTGAATGTTCTGGGCAATGGCATGGTAATAGATTTGAAAGTCTTGCTCGACGAAATGGAGACATTACGAAGGGGTGGAGGAACATACAATAATCTGCAGATTAGCAAAGATGCGCACGTTATTCTGCCATGGCATGTCAACAGTGATCAAGGGACAAAATCACAGGCGCATGGAGGCATCGGATCAACAGGAAGAGGCATTGGTCCTTGTTACGCAGATAAAATTGCTCGCTGTGGTATTACTATTGGTGATATCTTTGATCGAGATGTGCTAGCAGGCAAATTAAAAAAATTAAGTGTGCATTATGCTGGGCAACAAATAAGTCAAGATGAGATCATGCAGCTATTGCAGGGACATGGACAGAGAATAGAACCTTTTGTTCGTGACACTGTCGCAGAAGTGCATCAAGCGCTTGCAGCAGGAAAAAAAATGTTGTTGGAAGGTGCTCAAGGATTATTGCTGAGTGTAGAGCATGGCACTTATCCTTATGTGACCTCATCAGATTGCTCGCTCAATGGTACAGCTTCTGGCGTAGGTCTGTGTGCGGCAGACGTAGATTTGAGTCTTGGATTAATGAAATTCCCATTCATGACGCGTGTTGGCGGCGGTCCATTCCCTACAGAGTTGGGAGGTAGAAAATCAGAGAACTATTGCGGTGATGATCTGCAGAATAGAAAGGCTGAGCTCGAGAAAAGAAGCATTCCTTTCACAGAAGAGAAAGAAATAATACGCTATGATCAGAAGCACAAAGAAATTATCGCGCTGATAAATAATTCAGATCCCTTCCTGCAGGGTGTTGGTATCCGCTTGGCAGCGGGAGAATATGGCGCAACAACAGGTCGTCTTCGAAGAGTCGGATGGACAGATGCTGTCTCGGGAAAATATGCAGCGAGAATTAATAAATCTGTGCTGGTCTTGACAAAGCCAGACGCGCTTGCAGGAGCAGATGAATTTAAAGTAGCTGTAGGTTATAGATATAAGGGTGAAAGAATAGGTTTCCAAAGGAGTTCCACAGTTTTAAGAGGAGTGGATCCAATATATCGAACATATCAAGGTTATGAGAGTATGCAAGAAGTAAGATCTTTTGATCAGCTTCCACAAAGTTTGCAAGCAGCCATCGAAGATTTAGAACACATCACAGGAGCTCATGTGGGAATTGTGTCTGTGGGTCCTGAAAGAAATCAAACCATAGTAAGAGCATAAATAATTCTTGAAGAAATAAAAAAGTGAATATGAAATGCATAATAATGATTACTAGGCGATAATAAAATAGTTTGCAGAAAGATATTTATAGGGTGTTTTGTAGACGTTTAGAAATTAGGGGGTTGAATTTTTGGCTGCAAGAATAGAAATCAAATCAGAAATAGAAGATGCCCGTGCACGCATGAGAAAACGGCAACTAGAAAGTATGGGGGTTGCTGGAAAAGTACACGACGTGCAGTTGGTTGATGTGTATACTATCGATGCTCCTCTACAAAAAGTTGATTTGCAAAGAGTGGGAAGCATGCTTGCTGATGCTGTAACTGAACGTGCAACTGTAGATGTTCCTCAAGCGCCAGAACACTTCGATTGGGCTATTGAAATAGGGTATCATCCCGGTGTTACGGACAATGTTGCTACAACTGCAAGAGAGGGAGTGGAAGATTTATTAAAAACAAAGTTAGAGGAACAGCAAGGTGTGTATAGTTCTCAAGTAACGTTTCTGCGAGCAGATCTGTCACAAAATGATGTTCGAATGATTGCAGAATCTCTAGCAAATCCCTTGATTCAACGCACTTCTATAAAGCGTTTTGATGCGTTTCAAAGGGAACAAGGAATGGGCATAGTTATTCCAAGGGTAAGATTAGGTTTGGAGCCTGCTGTTGGCACTGTTGATCTTCTGCAAGCGACTAATGAAGAGTTGGCGCTTATAGGAAAAAAAGGCATTGCTAATGTGGAC
>Ga0209541_10003226_pt1 | contig 30174 bp, 24 predicted proteins | sample RifCSPlowO2_01_FD_184027 | JGI IMG/M metagenome (GOLD analysis project Ga0209541, IMG submission 184027) | Groundwater microbial communities from Rifle, Colorado - Rifle CSP2_plank lowO2_0.1 (SPAdes) (version 2) | ecosystem: Environmental > Aquatic > Deep subsurface > Groundwater | place... | reverse complement strand
TTGAGAGGTGCTTTACCTATTATATTCATTGCAAAATCAAGCGCTGCTTTTATATTAGAAACACGAATTTTTGTGTTAGCAAATTCACCAGCATGACCAGATGAAAATTTTTTTACAGTAATTTTTTTACCTTCTTTTTTTAAAATTTTCTCAAAATAAGCGATTTGTCGTGGTGGGCAACGAACATCATTTTCTCCATAGAGAATAAGTATTGGTGCTTGAAATTTTTTTGCATATGTTATTGGAGAACTGCTTTTATAAATATCAGGAACTTCAGTCGGAGTTCCTCCAAAGCGTTTTCGATCTAACGCTTGAAAAAATGCGGGCTCATCTTCGTATTGAAAAATACAATCAGCGATAGGGGTGCCGGCAATACCGCCAGCCCATAAATTTGGATATTTTCCAAGGGCTAGCAGAACAACATAACCACCCCATGACCAGCCAGAAAGAATAATTTTTTTTGAATCCGCCAATTCTTTCCTAACAAGCCAATTACGAGCAGCTACAATATCTTCAACTTCCCATTTCCCAGGATTGCCATAGATATCTTCTGCAAATTTTTTTCCAAAACCAATTGAACCTCTATAATTTACTGCACAATATCCAAAACCTTTATCAAGCCACGCCTGTGCTTTTGGTGAAAATTCGTCACCAACAACCCCATGCGGACCACCATGAATATCTATAACGAAGGAACCACTCCTTTTATTGTTTTTAGGTTTTGCAATCCACATTTGTACTTTTTTTCCGTCTAACGAATGAAAATAAACACTTTCAAATTTAGAGTTTGTTTTAGCTGTTGAAACTGGCAGGTATACATTTGTTATTTTTTTGTATAACGGATAATGCAATTTTAATATTTGAGGGGGAGTTTCAAATGAATGCCATCTTATAAGGATAGACTTATCGGGTAAAATTGCGATCGAATTAAAGAATAAATCAAAAGTACCAGAAGTTGGACCAATTTTTTTAATAGTTTTATTTTTTAAATCATAGAGCAATAGTTTTTGTTTAGCTTGATACACATCACAAAGCAGTAATTTTTGTTCGTCTTCAATCCACCCCATAACAAAAATATCTCCTTTAAAAGAGGAATCTTTTATTTCTCTGATTGTTTTTTTCTTAGGATAAAGCAAGATGGGGCGATAAGACCCACTTGTGTTTGAAAGACCTAAAATCTCCAACTCGGATGACTTTTTGGAAAAAGTGTGAGGGGTGTATGATCCTTTAATATTAGATTTATAAATTATATTACCTGTTACATTATCAAAAATAAGAATTTCAGAAATAGTTTTAGTTCCATTAGACGATAAAGAAATACAGGTAAATTTTCCATCAGGACTCATTATTGATCCTTGTATAGATTTGGCTGACTCATATAAAAGGTATGGAGTTAGAGGACTTCCTTTAGAATCAAAAGATACAAGATATATTTTGTTTTTATCTTCTATTGATGCGGAAAAACATAATAAATTTCCAGTGTTATTTACGCTCACTTCATAAGAATAATATTGAGGAAGAGATGGCGTTATGTCTATGGCATGTCCACCAGCAAAAGGAATACGCATAAAATGACCATGCTCACCACCAGCAATATCATTAAGATAAAAAACATATTCTCCATTCGATGAAATAGAACCAAAAAGTGTTCCCTGTGATTTTTTTGTAAGTTGGCGAGAAAATTTTGTAATAAAATCATAGGAATGAAGCTGAAATTTTCCTGATAAATTTGAAACTAAAATAGCTCGATGTGGCGCATTGAATGCAGGATTCATCCAGAGAATAGTGTAATCGTAAAATCTTTGTTCCCATTGTTCTTTTATGTTTGACATATATATTATAATATCATATTATTTGGAAAGTAGTCAAACCGCTCTTTGTAATACAGAAAAGGAGAGAATGAAATGAAATCTGTCTTTGTGGTCACGCATCGTAGGGGTTTTGAAGCCGATCCAGTAATTGATGTACTCCGCCGTGATGGCGTACCAGTATTTCGGTTTAATTGCGATTCTGGGAACGAAGCGTCCCTAGTTTCTTTCGCGATTAGCAATAAGTATATCAAAACATCGTTTGTATGCGATGAACGTGAAATAAATTCGGATGAAATAGGGGTCGGTTGGTGTCAGCAACTTCCTCCATATCTTAACCAGGCTGCATCTGCCAACGAGAATCTCCAACGCAGAAATCTTTGGACCGCACAGCTCGCATCTCTTGATTCACTTGAGGTGCCGTGGCTTAACAATCCGCGAAATGTGCTGTACGCGTCAAATAAACTCCTTCAACTTGTGTATGCGCGATCTGTTGGGCTCAATATGCCAAACACTTTGATTTCCAACGTCTCGCAACACATCCGCTCTTTTGTGGAAAATCAACCCACGATTGCAAAAAATTTGGCAACTCCTTGGGTTGTCTCTCCGAAAGAAACTCAAGCGGCCTACAGCAGGATTGTTGAGCCAAATTGGTTGCAGAACGATAGAGAACTTGAATTCTGCCCGGTCATTTACCAGGAATACAAGGTCCGCAGAAAAGATTATCGCATCGTGGTTGTCGGAGACAAAATCTTTGCGGCATATTGCAAACCGAATGAGGGTCAGCGTGAAGATATTCGCCGAAATGCCACAACTGGAGAATCATTTCTACCGTGTGAGTTTGATGCACAAACAATGAACCTGCTTAAAACTCTTATGAAGCGACTCTCTATCCATTATTGTTCCGCAGACTTTATGGAAGACGATGAAGGCAACCTCTATTTTCTTGAAGTAAACACCTGTGGAGCATGGTGGTGGGTCGACCATCTATACGATGGTGCAATCTGCAATGCAATTGCTGACTATCTGAAAAGGAGTCTGCAATTGTGAAATATCTCAAATTAATCAGGGCAACAATCACCGAAAGTGAGGTTGCCCCTTTTTTATTGTTCTATTACCATTATATTTAAAATTAAATATTTTGTTTATTCTTTTGTATAAATCAAATTTATACTTATTACAGTTTGACTTTCTAAATCAGTTTTACCTATGCTAATAAGCATCTCTTCCCCATTTACTCCCCCAGCCACAAAAGTAACTAGATTATCTCCAATTATTGGGGAATTAATACTCCATTCTTCATTTTTGAAAAAATAATCAGAATATACACTTACATTTTCTCCAAATGATTTCTTGCTTATATATTGTCTAGTAGATTGAAATTTATTAGTCCCCTCTTCTTGAGTTTCAAAATTTTGTAAAATTTGAACATCTTCTTCTATAGGCAAATCAGTGGGTATTCCAGTAGGCATTTTAGTCATATCAATAGTGGTCACAGTAGGTGGGTCTATTACAATACCTCTTTCTACTTGACGAAACTTAGCCCAATACACCGCTCCCGCTATTACGACAATAACTACCACAAGCAAAACAACCAAGTTTTTAATAGTTATAAAACTTTTTTTTGTTCCAAATTCATTATCCATATCCATAATTAATACTATTATACCTCCTACTAAATGATAATAGAGTTAATTTGTGTGGATAAATAATAAATTTGTTTTTTTTATTATAATCCTTCTTCTTTCAATTTTTGGATAGCTTCGTATGCTGATTTGGAAAGTTTTTTTGGTAAAGTTACGCGGATGTTGACTAAAATGTCTCCGCGACCTCTATTTTGGGTTGGCACTCCTTTATTTTTTATTTGCAAGATATCGCCGGTGTTTACTCCTTCTGGTATTTTAAGTGAAGAAAGTCCATCTAGAGTTTGGATATCTATTTTAGCACCAAGAAGAGCGTCAGATAATTTGACGTCTAAATTCATCACTAGATCATTGCCTTCTTTATGAAATACTCTATGAGTCTTTACGTGAATTTTTATATAAAGATCTCCAGGGGCTCCTCCTTTGACCGCTTCTCCTGCTCCAGAAAGGCGAATCATTTCTCCATTGTCTATGCCGGCTGGGATTTTTATTTTGACTTCTTCTTCTTTTTTGAGAATACCTAAACCATCACAAAAATCACATTTTTCTTTTGGAAATAATAGATTTTTGTGTTAAAATACGGCAATGGTTCAAATTAACATTCAACACGGCAGGCTTTTAGAGCCATTTTTTCAATTTTATCACCAAAATTGCAAAGACCCCACTCTAATTACTGGTGGTTGGGATAAGTGGGTAATCCCCGATAAAGAGAAATTAAAAAAAAGAATACAAGCCTATAGAAATGTTTGGTCCGAATATGATAAAAAAGTTATTGATGGAATTTCTTCAGTATTAGGATTGTCTTTTAATAGAGAAGTTATAGATATTTTCATTGTTTCCGGTTCCTCCCGCTCAATGTCAAATCCTTTGATAATTGGTAGTCAACATCTACCAGATGATTTTATTGTTATTTTGTCTCATGAATTAGTTCACCGTATTCTGGCCATTAATGAATCTGAAATTCTGACAACGATTCAATCTGTTATTTCTAAATTTGCAGCAGAAGAAAATGAAGTCGTCAAAAATCACATCATAATTTTCGCTGTTTTAAGAAAAATTTTTGAAGATGATATTAAATTATTAAGGAAAGTTATCCCAAACAGAAACAATCATTATAAGAGAGCATATCATCTGACGGAACCATATGGAAAAATATTAGAGTATTTTAGAAATCGTGAGAATTTAAAATAGAGAATCCCCTCAAATTTCGAGGGGATTCTATTACAAACACGGTGGAGCTGGTTACCAGCTTACGTCACCGCTGTCGGCATCACTGTCGGCACTGTAGTCATCAGACACTGGACCGGTATCTGAATCACTATCGCACCGAATGTCGCACAGAGGAGGATAATCCGGCATCTTCATTTTTTCTATTTCTCCCTTCCTCAAGAAGCGTCTTGCAAGCACGCTTCTATCCAGAGTACAGGTGAACCTGTCTATTTTTAGTATACTCTTGAGTATTTTACTGTCAACAAACCCCCATCAGATTAAAAATATTTTGTTATAATCAAACAAACTATAACATGTTAATATTTGAATTACTTTTCATAATTTCCTTAGGTCTTATATTGTTGCTAATATGTTTTGTAATAGTAATAACTTTTATCGAGTCATACTTTTTAGATGCTCCATTTGTCAGTACTGAAAAATCTATAATCGACAAAATTATCTCTAATCTAAGATTAGATGAAAAAAGCGTATTAATAGATTTGGGCTGTGGAGACGGAAGAATATTACGTCATGCTGTTATTAAAATTAAAAGTATGTCGGCTATAGGTTTTGAGTATTCCCTAGTACCATTCTTGCTTGCAAAATTTACATCTCGATGTTTTAAACAGATACAAATTAAAAAAACTAGCATTTTTAACGCCAATATTCAGAATGCTACTCATATATATGTTTATCTTTATCCAAAATGCTTAAATAAACTTGGAGAAAAATTTAAAAAAGAATGTCAAGATGGTGTTAAAATTATTTCATGTGATTTTGAAATTAAAAACTTTAAGTTGATTGATACCATAATATTAGATGACAAATTATCCAAATATAAACACAAATTATTTATTTATAATATAAAATAAAGACAGGGTTGGAGATTTAATCATCTCCAACCCTGCTTAATTTCCTCACTAGTCGTCATCACCGATGTAGCCGATGATTTCATGACCAAACCCCCAATGTCCTGGGTCATCGTGGCAATGGGGGCATTTTCTGTGTTCTCCCTCACAACAAGAGTCGCAATGTATCCCACCACATTTGCACTCCCAAATTCTTTCTCCTTCCTCATTATTGCCACAATTAGGGCATCTGTGATAATACTCCATTTTATTAACCTCTTCCTATCAAATAGTCCAGATTGTGCAAACTCTGTCTATTTTTAGTATACCCTTGAGTATTTTAGTGTCAACATAAAAATAATCTCTAAAATACAAGGCATTGACATTTAATATAATTTTCTTTAATGTAATGATAGATAATGTCCTTTGACAGGACATAAGGAAAGGAGAAAAAATGCGGAAAGCGACTTTCATTTTGCTTTTTTTGTCGCTACTTTCAACAGTAGCGGCCGCTCAAAATGTATCAGAGGTCAGGCAACTCGCCTGCCCTACCCTGACAGATGAACCTCTAGCAATAGAGGCGACTAAATTTGGCACAGTCGTCTTGACAGCCGAAAACATCCTTCTTTTCAGAGAAGATAGTTGCCGAGAGCTAGTTAGCTCTGGCGACTCCTCTGTTGAAGGAGGTAAGTTAGTAAAGACAGTCGTCTCTGTCTTTGGACCATCATCCGACATTGTTATGTCAGAGCTCTCCGTCCAAGGAGAGTTCCTCTACTTCACCACTTTTGGTGAAAGTGGAAACTGGCCCGACAAAGTATGGAAGGTTGGTTTGGCAGGGGTAAACCCTGTGCCAACCGAAGTCTTTGGACTCGGGAGTGTCATCTCTGTAGACAGTGAGAAAGTTCAAATCACTGGCCTCTTTGAGATCACCCCCGCCCCGGAAGGGGCTCTGGTCGCTTACCTTGTAACTCCCGATGGTCAGGGAATCTACCTAATAAACCCCAAAACACTAACTGCAAAGTTGGTGTTCGCGGACACTGAAAAGCAAGTGAGGTTGAACAACAATCAGCTTGCCCAACCTCGACGCTTGTATGTTGTTGGCGAATATGTGATTTTCTTCTATTCGCGCGATAAGATATTATCGGCCAACCTAGAGACCAACACTGTCTCAACAATCCATTCAGGCACTCGGATTCTTAAGGACACCACTTTACCCATCTACATGAGGCTCTCTGCAGAGAAAGGAAACATTTACCTTTTATACCCTATATGGGGAGGGGGTGATTATTCTTTCACTAGCGAGATAGTGAAATGGGACTTCCAGACCAACATCTGGAAACTATATTACAATTTAGATAGGGGTAGGCAAAGTTGGGTCTCTCACAAATTTGACTTCATTCGTGAGGTTGAAGTATCTATGATGGGTCTGGTAAAAAATGCAACAAAAGGGTTTGACCGTCCCACCAGCTTCGCTTTGATGCAGGGAGATTTTTGGCAGGAGGTTACCACAGTTGGCGACCAATTCCAGAACTTTTCCTACGCGTTCGCTCCAGGAAACCAAAACAATGGTTACTTCGGAGCACAAGACCAGTCCGGCAATTGGGGCTTATACTCGGTGAGGTTGGTCCCCGAAAACCCCAACCAGCCGAAAATAGAGAAAGTGGTAAACGCTGCCAACGGGAAGGAAGAGCCCGTGGCATACCAATCTATCTTCAGCATCTATGGTAAGAAACTGGGTTTCTACCAAGTTGCCGCTGCCGTTGGTGAGCCCCCACGCCATGAGGCCACCTTTGAACTTGGTGGCGCCAATGTAAAGTTCCTTTGCGGAGACCTTGAATTCCCTGCTCGTCTGATTTTCAACGGCGAAAATCAGGTCAACGGCATCGTGCCGTTGGCAACCGAGAACTACCAAACCTGTGATGTGCAGGTTATCGTCAATGGTCTATCATCCAACAAGATGAGTGTCCAACTGACGGACCAAAATATCACACTGTTTGAGTGGTTCCCCCACCTGAACGATCCGACCAAAGGGGAAGGAATTTTCACCAATTCCTTTTACCAGTTGGTCGGGCCGGAAAGCAACAACGGCGCCGTTCGCGCCAAACGTGGCGAAACAGTGATTGGCTGGTCCACTGGAGCTGGAGTCACAGACCCGTGGCTAGACGACAGTCAAGACGCCTCCGGAGTCACCCACCAATGGCGAGAAACACCAATCGCCTACATTGGCGGTGTTCCAGTAAACTTGGAGTACGCGGTGCGTGCTCCCGGTTATAATGGTCTTGACCAATTTGGCTTCAAAATTCCTCTTGGCGCTTACGGGCTGACACCTTTCTGGTTCAGCTCCGATTCGACCAAGATTTGGTGGCTCTACATCGAAGATTAGGAGGCAATTTTAAAATGTTGCCCTCCACACGACCTAGGACCAAAGTTTTTTCTCCTTTCCCCCGCCTCTGGCAATTCGGTCCGAGGCAGTGGGACCCCAGAAACCAAAGGCCGTCTGCGAGTTTGTTGCATTCATATGCAAACTCCAGACGGTCTTTTTCTTTGAGGAAATTTATTATACCCAAACAAGCATTGACTTTTTTTATATATAATAGTAATATGATTATAGAGTTCGGCTCTTTTACAAAAAAATAAGGAGCCAGAGACAAGGGAGATAGAGATGAAGTTAATTAAGATTGCAATAATTTTCGTGCTGTCTCTCGGAGTCAGCACTCATTTTAGTTTGGAAGCGGCCTCCTCTGACGAGAGCTTTCGCAAGCTCAAGGCAGAAACAAGAGGACGATTCATACCTCGGGCAGTGTCCGGGGAACTGGTTTTGAAAGTTCGCAAGGGAGAGACACTCCCAGCCGAGCTTGCCGATGCCGTCACGCGGATCTCTGGTGACTTTTTTAAGGTCCAGACCGCACCCGGATCTCGTGCCGACGAAATCATTCGCCGGTGCCGAGAAAAGAAAGTGTGTGGATTCGAAGACGAACCCAACTACGTCTTCACCATTCCGACTAATCAGTCGGAAGAGTCCGCTCCACCTCCACCCTCGTTTCGGACTGAGCAAAACGAGAAGCAAGAACAACAGGTGGGTCCAAACGACCCAAGAGTGCCAGACCAATGGCACCTGAAAGGACTGCTTCCGCTTTGGGAAGTTATAAAAACTACTAGTCATAAAGTTAAACTAGTAGTTCTAGATACGGGATTCACACCCGGTCCGGAAATCAACGCCAATTATATGGGGTCTATCCTCCCCGACTACCCCGACCCTTACGATATCCCGCTCGGCCACGGAACCTCTGTGGCTAGTGTGATGTGTGAGACCACCAACAATGGTCTCGACGGCGCAGGAGTTATTCAGTCCTGCGCCAGTCTTTGGGTAATAAAAGTCGCTCGACAACTCACCCTATATAACGACAACGGTGAGGAAATTGGGCAAACCGCGGTCGTCCTCTTTGAGGATGTAATCCGCGCGCTTGACCTTATAAAATCCCAAACGGCAGAAGACGATTTGGTAATCGTCAATATGTCATTTGGCGCTGACTTCACAGGGTATGAACGGCCCCAGTTCTTCATTGATAAGATGGAGGAGATGGGTGATCGGTTCGTCTTCGTTACCTCATTAGGTAACGACGGAAAAGTCGCGGAGGAACACTACCCTTCCGCTGCCGCCAGAGACCTTGAAAGCGTCGTCGCCGTCGGTGCCACCGATGAAGACGGTCATCGCGCTGTGTTCTCCAACTGGAGCGATACAATTGGTTCCCGTTTGGTGTATTTACCAGGGGTTAATATCCTCACGGCAGGAACACCACAAAGCGGTCTCTTCGGGGTTCGCCACGGGACCAGTTTTTCTGCTCCCATCGGAAGTGGTCTGCTCGGACTCATTGCGCAAGCGATGATAGACCGAGGTGTCACCCCGACTGGGACAGAAGTTGTCCGCGCGCTCACGGACAATCAACCCAAAACACCAGAAGGTCTGGTCATTCCACGACCTTGGATAATTGCTGGTAACATCACCGGGCAAAAAATCCAGGGCTGGCTCTCACCGACCATCAACACCCAACGCGGTGTTGTAAACTTCGGTGGTGGAGATGCTTTAGCTCCGGGCTCACTTGCTTGGGTGAGCGGATTAGACCTCCAAGGAGACCAAAATCAGACCCCCGAGGTCTGGTTCGGAGCTTTCAGGGCTTATGTCCTTGAAGCTTCGTCCCGTAGTATTCTGGTCCAAGTTCCCACGGAACTCGGCGTCGGAGACTACTTCGTCTCGGTAAACCGTCTTGACGGTTCGTCGAGAAGCAACGAAGTCTTAGTCTCTCTTGGGCAAACCGCTCCGGTGGTGCTCAAGAGGACTTTCGGCCTTCTGTTTTTCCCATCCCCGTTGGGGGTGGTGACAAATGAAAAAGGAGGTCTAGTAGGAGACCCGTTCTTCTACCCCTTAAAACGGGAAGAGAAATACACCTTGTGGTGCACAGGGCTGGGAGCCACCGTCCCGCTTGTCCCTACCGGACAAGTATCTCCCAGTGAGCCCCTCGCTTGGACTTCAAACCCTGTCAGTCTTCGGACTGAAAGTGGCAAAAAAGTTCAGGTGGATTATTCCGGCCTTGCGCCGGACTTCGTCGGACTTTTCCAGATAAACTTCACCATTCCGGAAGAAGTAGAATCCGGATTGGTGGAAATCATCCTCAACGCAGGTGGCGAAGAGGATAAGTTCTGGACGTCGATCAAGTAACCAAAGACCGTCTGCGAGTCTCCACTCCAGACGGTCTTTTTTGTTTTTTATTTTTAAAACCTATATTAATTATTAGCTGGAATAGATTCTAATGGTTCAATATTTTTTATTTCAACTTTAGAGCCATTGCCTTCTTTCTGAACAGTTATATTTAAACTTCTATCTACTCCCAAATCTGCAACCATAATAGCTCCATCTTCAGTATCAAAAAAATCATAGAAAAGTTCTTCCTCTTTAAAATATTTAGTAAAATTATCTACAGTTTTTTCTACAGAATCAGAAGAAATATAAATACTAGTATTTTCAAAAATTCCTAAATAGATAAGGTCAAAACTTTCCAATATTTTCGTAATATTTTTTACTGGCAAATCTTCAGATAAGTATTTAGATATTTCCCCTTCATAATCCGTTCTATATACAATCAAAACTTGTTTATATTTTTCAATTTTCTCTGGAGAAGTGTTTATTTCAGCATAAGTCGGATAATCAGTATAAGTCAAATCTACTGTAGTTGAGTTAGTAGAAGATACCAGCAAAACATTTAAATTATCCAAATCATTCCAATAAGAAAGTGTGACCACTTCATCGGATATATATTCATTTTGTTTATGCCATTTTTTTTCTTTAAAATAATTTTGAAATTGATTGGTCAAACTTTCAATATTATCTGTTGATTGATACTTTACAGTAATCTCTTTGACTCCAGCTTTTTCCTCTGTTGAAAACATTTTGATTATAGTGCTTCCCGCTCCAATAATCATCTCTTCGTCAATTTTTTCTGGTAAACCTGAAATATTGTATTCATTATAATTAAACTTTGGATCTATATCGGAAGTTTTTTCTACTTGACGAAACTTAGCCCAATACACCGCTCCTGCTATTACGACAATAACTACCACAAGCAAAACAACCAAGTTTTTAATGGTTACAAAACTTTTTTTTGTCCCAAATTCATTATCCATAATTAATACTATTATACCTCCTATGGACGATAATAGGGCTAATTTATGTGGATAAATAATAAATATAAAAAGTCGATCTCTATATTTTAAACTCTATATTTTAAATTGTAGTTTAATAATTAATTCCCCAAAGCTTCTTCAATTGCTTCTTGGAAAACAGAGAAAGGTTGAGCTCCTATAACAGGTTTGCCATTGACATAAAGAGTTGGAGTGCCGTTTACTCCCAATCTCTGACCTTCTGCAAAATCTTTTTTTACTTCATCTGCTTTTTCTCCACTATCCAAACAGGCATTAAATTGAGCAGTGTTTAAACCCAAATTTGCCGCATATCGTTTTAAATCAGTTACATTTAGACCATTACCATCAGCATCGCTATTTTCAAATAAGATGTCATGATATTGCCAAAACTTATTTTGATCATTGGCGCATTCCGAAGCTTCAGCTGACTTTTGAGCATTTTGATGGAAAGATAAAGGGTAATGTCTGAAAGTAAATTTAACTTTGTTGGTATCAACATAAGTCTCTTTTATTTTCTTATAAGCATCATTATAAAAACGCTGACAGAAAGGACATTGAAAATCTGAAAATTCTACGAGCTCTACTTTGCCCGAACCTAAAGTAGGAGCTTTATCTCTTTTGGTTATTTTCACCTCTTTTGCATTTTCAGCTTGGGGCTGGTCTCCTTCGTTTATATTTACTCCATTATTAAAAAATGGCAAAGTGCCAGCACTCCAACAAATACTAATAGATACAAGTATCGCCCCAATCAATATCGCCCCCGGCGTTAGCAAATCTTTTTTTTCTATATTGTGTTTTTTCCAAAACATAATTTTATTTTTTATTGGTAATTTAATTAAATAATATATTAAAAAATCCTAAAACTCCACTATATCCCCTTCTTCTAAACCACTCAATATCTCAACTGTGCCATCATTACTTGTAAGACCTAAAGTAATAGGAGTTTTTTGTTTTTTTCCTTTTGCTACTATTTTATTTACAAAAACTTCGTCTCCCTCTTTTGTTATTGCATACAAAGGCAAAGTCAAAACATCACTTTTTTTATCTGTTTGAATTTTTATATTAGCAGTCAAACCATTTTTGATTCGACTTTCTGGATTCATCAAATTAACTCTAATCTTATAATTGACCACTCCGTCAATTATGACATCTCCCGGCTCTATATAAAAAACAACTCCAGAAAAAACCTCTTTTGGAAAAGCATCAAAATCAACAGAGACCGGATTGCCTAATTTTATTTTACCGATATGAATTTCTGAAATATTGGCTTCAATATAAAACTGATCTTGACTAGCAATAGAAATAAAAACCTTTCCAGCCGAAACAGCCCCTCCAACTTTGGCATCTTGCAAAGTAACCACCCCATCAAATGGGGCAGAAATTACAGTTTTATCCAAAGAAGACTCTAGAGAAAAAACTGAAGCTTCCGCTTGTTTTACTTTTGCCTCTTGAGCAAGAACACTCTCAAACTGACCGTCTATCGCCAAAGTCGGCGCTAAATTCAATTTGTCTTTAGCGGTAACTAAAGTAGAGACAGCTCCAGATACTTCACCTCTAGCAGAAGAAATAGCGGTTTTATAATTATTGACAGTTGTCTCATAAGCATAATCTGCAGGAGAAAAAGTGTTTATAGCTTCAGCTACTTTGTCCAAAAATTTAGAGATTGTATTTAAATCGTTTATAGCTTTATCTGCTTCTGAAATTAGATTATCTGAACTTATATTTAAAGTTCTATTTTGCCAATCTATTAAAATAATTTCTACTTCTTTTCTTTTATTATTTATATCTACAACAAGATCATAAGGCACATTAAAATAATGAATGAAGTTACCAGAAGTGATAGAAACTTCAAATTGCGGGTTGGTTGTAGAATTTTTAAAAAATTGGTCAACCCTATTTCTAATCGCATTGTCAGCATCAGCAAAACTTTCTTTAATGGTAGCATCCAGATTTTTAGAAGCATCAGAGAAAGAAGCAGGAGCAGTATTTTTTAACTCCCTTAATTTGATATTTTCTTCCAAAAGAATAGCTTTAGATTTTGATAGGTCAGCTGATATTTCTCCAGCATCAAGAGTAGCAATGATCTGCCCCTGTTTAACATTTTCTCCAATAGAGATATAAACATTTCCTACCCTGCCAGATTTATCAAAACCCAAATCCACATTTTGGTTTGGTTTTACTTTACCAGTAACTGCGACTTCTTGAACAACATCAGCTCGCACCACAGTAGCGACCTCTTTACCATTGTTATTATTTAAACTAACAACGACAATTATAATAACTACAATGGCAAGACTAAAATATATCAATATTTTTTTAGATAAAAATGAAAACATTACTTTATTGTTTAATAAATGGACTAAAATAGTATAACAAATTTTTGATTAAACAGCACTTTCTGGACCACCATCAGCCAAGATAACACCTTTATCTATTTTTATAATTCTTTTAGTTAATCTTGCATATTCTGGCTCGTGAGTCACCATAATAATAGTTTGACCATTGGCATTTAATTCTAAAAAAGTCTTCATCACCGTATCAGCCGTCTCTGAATCAAGATTTGCGGTGGGCTCATCGGCAAAAATTATTTTGGGTTCGTGAGCGATAGCTCTAGCAATAGAAACTCTTTGTTGCTCTCCACCCGAAAGTTGATTTGGCAAGTTTGTAAGTCTTTCTCCCATACCGATTTTTTTTAGAGCGTCTTCGGCTTTTTGATAAGCTTCTTTTTTATCCAACCCCTGCATCAAAAGAGGTATCACTGTGTTTTCAATGGCAGAAAGCTCTGGCACCAAAGCATAATCTTGAAAGACATAACCAAGTTCTTTTAAACGAAATCTTGTTCTGTCTTTATGATTTAGATTGGTAATATTTATTCCATCTATTATTATGTCTCCAGAGTTTGGATGATCTAAAAGACCAAGCTGATAAAGTAAAGTAGATTTGCCGGACCCAGACCTGCCAGTTATAGAAAAAAAGCTTCCCTCTTCAACTTCAAAAGACATTTTATTTAAAACTACCAGTTCTTCTTCCCCAGTTTTAAACGATTTTGTTAAATTTTTTACTTCTATTATTTTTGACATTTTGTTTTTATTTTTAAAATTTTTTATTTTTTTCTTTTCCCTACCCTCTCTTAATGTAAGAGAGGGTCTACGCGAAGCGAGGGGTGAGTTATCTCCCCAATATTGAATCCAGTGTATTTTTCTTAACCACAATACGCGCTGGAACATAACCAGCCACAAGAGTAGCTAAAGAAAGGAGAAATACTCGGAAAAATGTTGCCCCAACTTCAGCCACCAATATACCATCACTAAACGGAAATTTTATCGGGTGGTTTGCAATAAACGGCACCAAAATACCATAAAGTATCAAAAGCCCAATCCCAATACCTAAAATAGCATAAAAAAGTGACTGAAAAACATAAGCAATTTCAATAGCTTGAGAACTTATTCCAATACCTTTCAAAATGCCTATAAATTTTTTGCGAGTTATAGCATTAACAAAAATAACAATAAAAATAGTGATAGAGGCCACCACCAAACCAATAGACCCCACAACATTTCCCAAAATAGCAAAAGTATTTTTAATATCAGTTACAAACTTCGGCACAGCATCATCGGCAGTCTGAACTCTAGCATTTTCCCCAACTCCAGCTTTCAAAAGAGAGTCCCTTACTAATACAGGATCAGCTCCCTCTTTTAATTTTATAGCAATCTCATCTACATTATAATCAGTGCGTCCAATCATATTTCGCAAAGTAGTGTCCAATATATAAGCCCTAAAGTCTACTTCATCCGCCTTACTTTGGATCACCCCCTTGACGATGAATTCTTTGGTATTGCCACCAACTGTAATCCTAACTTTAGTTCCGGGTTCTACATTTTCTAAAAAAGAAAAACTAGCCGAATCTACTGGCACATATTTTTTAAGCAAACTTGAACCAATTAAAATATATTCAGTATCTTCTGGAGTAAGATACTCTCCTTCAACTATTTTTGAAGAAAGTCCCGTAGTGTTGTCCTCCAAAATAGGATCTATACCAGCGATAACTCCTCCGGCACTATTTGAACCATCAGTTAAGTTGATTTTAGTTTTATAATCAGCCTCAATGGTGCCAGATTCTAAATATCTTGGAGTAAAAGATTCTACCCAAGGCAAAGACCTGACTTTAGCCAAAACAGAAGGACTATTTTCTATATAACTTTTCTTTGGTAAGTTTGAAATAAAAACCTCTCCAGTTGATACTTCCCTATAAACCTGACTAACACCCTCAATAAGTCCTACCAAAACTCCTCGCACTACCACCAAATTTAAGAAAGTTAATGTCATAACAAATATAATCAAAGCAGTGGTTGCTTTATTTGACCTTCTGATTTGTCTCACAGCCAAGAAAAATCCCAGTTTGAGGGAAATTAAAAATTCATCAATTTTTTTCTTTTGATTCTGCATTTCTTACAATAATACCATATATAAAATAAAGAAATAAAGAAGGGTTCCCCTTCTTCATTAAAAAAGTGTGATATAATTTTATTATGAAAAATAGAGATTATAAAAATTTCATTGAAAATGAATATTTCCATATCTACAATAGAGGCGTTGGAAAGATGAATATATTTTTAGATGATCAAGATAAATCTGTTTTTATGAGTCGTCTTCATGAAAATATTTACCCTGAAAAAGCTAAACTGGAGATTAATATCGGGGGTAAAAAGAAGAAAATTGAAAGAAAACTTTTACCATCAAATTCTTTTGAACTTGTATCTTTTTGTCTAATGCCAAATCATTTTCACTTACTTATCAAACAATTAACAAACTTACCTATAAGTAAATTAGTGTCGAAAATTTGTACTAGTTACTCAATGTATTTTAACAAAAAATATGGACGTGTTGGATCTCTCTTTCAAGACGCCTTCAAAGCAGTTCAAATTGAGACAAACCAACAATTACTTTGGTTATCTTTATATATACACGAGAATCCTTCAAAAGCAGGAATAGTAGAAAATTTGGAAAAGTATAAGTGGAGTAGCTTTTTGGAATATATCGGATTAAGCAAAGGTATCTGCAAAAAAGATATTATTTTGGGTCAATATAAAAATCGATCAGAATATTTAAGCCATTTCAAAAATCTAAAAGAAAAAGAACAAGTCCAAAATAATTTAATAGGAATACAAGATTTGCTAATTGATGAAGATAATTAAGTTTAAAAATGGTTAATAAAAAAATGAAGAAGGGTTCCCCTTCTTCATTAAAAAAGTGTGGTATAATATTATTTTAATCCTTTACAATTTGCCGCTGGGCTATATCCGGCAGCTCGAGCATCTTCTATAGAATTAAAAGTTATTAAATTTTTAGAAGAAATTTGTTTAGCTCCGCCACACCAAGGATAATGATATCTGGTGCCATTTTTTGATGCCACTACTTGACCTGAAGAATCTGATGGCACAGAAACAGAATTATTTTTTTCATTTTCTTTCTCAAGATAAGGGGTATTAATGGGGTTATCTGTTGAGACTCCTTTCACCTCCCCTATTATACTTTCCGAAATAACTCTTACAGGAGGCCTTCTTTCTTGAATTCCCGATATCCTACCTAAAGAAAAAGCTATTATTGCTACCAAAATAATAATGATGGATATAAAATATTTACCATCCAAAAAATCTAATATTTTCTCTTTCCAATTTTCTTTAAATCCCATTTCCTTATCATCCAAAATAACATATTCCTCTATTTTCTCTTCTTTATTTTCTTTTTTTGAAAATTGAGTCATTGAAAATTATAGGTTTGCATTTTACTTCGTTTTATCTTATACTTATAGAGTTAATATATTATAACAAATAAAGAAAATAAACTGATATGGCACATAAAAAAGCCGCCGGAACAACAAAAAACGGGAGAGACTCTAACCCTAAATATTTAGGGGTTAAACTTTCAGATGGAAGTGCCTGTAAAACAGGCTCTATTATAATACGCCAAAGAGGTTCTAATGTGCTCCCAGGAATAAATGTTGGTATAGGCAAAGACTATACTCTTTTCGCTCTCAAAGAAGGTAAAATAAAAATGGGTTCCAAAAGAAAAATTCACTTCGATGGCACTGTTATAAATAAAAAAGTAGCCCACGTTATATAAAAAAAATAAAATAGCTTCCGTTTAGGAGCTATTTTATTTTTATGCTTCAACCACTAGAGTAAACTTACCTTTATTTTTACCGACTTGAGCTAGCACCAAGTGCTCACCTATTTCTTTGATTGGATTTTCCACAGAAAGATATTTTTCCTCAATTTCTATTTTGGCCTGTTCTTTTAGAGCATTTGAAACTTCAGTCAAATGCACTTGTTCAAACAAATGACCTTTTTCATTAGTTTTCTTTTTTAAAGTAACCACAACCTCCTTCAACATCTCTAACTGTTTTTCCGCCAATTTTTCCTGAACTTCTTTTTCGGCATCCACGGTTGATTTCAAAATTTCTGCTTTCTTGATAGCTTCCTTACTTGCAAATTCGGCCAGTTTTTTGGGTATTAAAAAATTATTAGCATATCCATCGGATATTTCTTTTATTTCATATTTTCTACCTACCCCTTTTATATCTTGTTTTAATATAACTTTCATATGACCGATATTAACATAATTCATTTATAATACCTAACCCACCTCGCACTACGTGTCGCCCTCCCTTAAATTAAGGGAGGGTTGGGAGGGTTAGTCTACTGCTCCAAAAGATAATCAACTGCTGCGTTAAGTTGAGGGTCAGCACCATTTTTAGTATTTTCTTCGGTTAATTTAACTTCAATATCAGGAACAAGGCCATTGTTTGAGATAGAATTTCCAAGTGGAGTGAGCCAATGAGCCACCGTTACCTTGAGAGAAGTTTCCGATGTGATAGAGACTAGTTCTTGGACCGAACCTTTACCAAAAGTTTTATCACCAATCAAAATAGCTTTATTATATTCTCTTAGAGCTCCAGCCAATATTTCAGAAGCCGAAGCCGAGCCCTCGTTTACTAAAATAGCAAACTTTAATTTGTCTGTAAAAATATCATAACCTTTACTTCTATAAATTCTAGAATCTTTTTTTTCTCCAAAATCTTCAGTCACTACTACTTTACCAGTTGGCAAAAACCAGCTAGCCATATCAAGGGCCGCCTCCAAATAACCACCCGGATTGTTGCGTAAATCCAAAATCAATTTATCAGAGCCAGATTCTATAAATTCTCTCAAAGCACTACGGAAAAGATTTGGAGAGGTAGCCGAAAAACTATAAAGCTCTATGACAAAAATATTATTTGGCAAAAGTTTGGTATTGATAGTTGGTATATTTATATTAGCTCTAACCAATGTTTTAACTAATGGGTCTTTCATTCCTTTTCTAGCAAAAGTAACATCTATAGAAGTGCCGGGTTCCCCTCTTATTATTTTTACGGCTTCATCGGCTGACATATTTAAAGCAGAAACATCTCCAATCATAAGTATTTTATCCCCCGCCAAAACACCTGCTTTATCCGCAGGAGTCCCTTTAAGAGGAGCTACCACAGTCAAAATACCATCTTGAATAGCTATTTCCATTCCCACCCCGCCAAAAGAACCACTGATTTCTTCTTCAAAAACTTTAGATTCGACTGGAGGAAAAAAGACAGTATAAGGGTCACCATAAGAACTAGCCAACCCCTCAATAGAACCCCAAAGTTTTTCAGTATTTTCAGGAACAGTAGTGGAAGATGCTTGAGAAAATTTTTCATCAAGAATTTCCCAAACTTTCCAAAACGGAGCCATATCAACACTGTCTGTGCTAGAAGCATTCAAAAAATAAGCCGGGATATTTTCTTTAGATTCTTTTTTGCCAGCATAAAATCCAGTAGTAAACAAAACTACAGCAATTAATATTGATATTAAAATTTGTGTATACCTTTCATTATTCATTTTCTGTTATAATAATATAACATAATTTAAACATCATAAAAATGCTTACTACTCATTCATTTATGAATCAAATATGGACTGACCTAAATTCTCCTACCAAAGAAGAAGTGGATTCTTTGATATTGACTCAAAAAATAGACCCCCTTATCGCCAAAGATTTACTTTCTCCGACTCCTTCCCAATACATTAAAGATAAAGATAATTTTATTTATACAGTTTTACATATACCAAACTTCAGACATTCTCATTCTGAAAGCGTTCCTCAAGAAATTGATTTTGTAATATCAAAAGACAGTTTAATAACTACAAGATACGATTCTATTGACGCTCTTCACTACTTTGCCAAACAAATTGAAGTAAATGAAATATTAAATAAAGGTGAAAATTCTAACGTTTTTTTTAGTATGATGAAAGAAATTTATAGAGGGCTAGAAGATGAGCTCTCTTATACAGAAGATTGGATGAAGCAAATAGAAGAAAAAATATTTAAAGGTCAAGAAAGAGAGATGGTTTTTGCTATTTCAAATGTTAGTAGAAATCTTTTAAACTTCAGAAAAACAATAGACTCCCATGGAAATGTTTTTGAATTTCTTAGAGATGTCGGCACCGAAAAATTTGGTCAAGACTTTGGCAAGCAAGCCAAAACATTGATAGCAGAATGGCGACAAATAATGAGAGTGATAAACAATCAAATAGAATTAATAACCGAATTGCGAGAAACCAACAACTCAATGCTTTCAACCAAACAAAACGAGATAATGAAAATTTTCACTATTATGGCCTTCGTTACCTTCCCTCTTGCTTTAATCGCAGGAATTTTTGGAATGAATGCTGAACATATTCCTATTGTCGGTCACGGTAATGATTTTTGGATAATATTAGGAATTATGTTCGTTATCAGTCTTGCTATGTTTGCTTATTTTAGGTATAAGAAGTGGATATGATAGAAATTAAGTTAAATAACACATTAACTGGTAAAAAAGAGGTTTTTTTACCTATTCATAAAAACGAAGTGCGAATGTATAACTGCGGACCGACAGTTTATTTTTTCCCCCATATAGGCAATATGCGCTCTTATATATTGGCTGATATTTTACGCCGAACTATTGAATATAGTGGCTCTAAAGTCAAACAAGTCATAAATATAACTGATGTTGGTCACCTAGTAAGCGATGGTGATGAAGGTGAAGATAAGATAGAAAAATCCGCCCAAAAAGAAGGTAAAACGGCTTTTGATATTGCTAGATTTTATGAAAACGCATATTACCAAGACTTAAAAGATTTAAATATAAAAAGTGATGACACCAAATTTCCTAGAGCCACCGAACACATAAAAGAGCAAATAGAAATATTAAAAATCTTAGAAGAAAAGGGTTTCGCTTATAAAACTTCTGATGGTCTATATTTTGATACCAGCAAATTTAAGGATTATGGCAAACTTGGAAACATAAATATAAAGGAACAAAAAGAAGGAGCCAGAATAGAAACAAATATAGAAAAAAGAAATCCTTCAGATTTTGCTTTATGGAAATATTCCCCATCAGCTAGCGGAGGAGAAAAACGTCTTCAAGAATGGGAAAGTCCTTGGGGTGTCGGTTTCCCCGGTTGGCATATAGAATGTTCTGCAATGAGTCGCAAATATCTAGATCAACCTTTTGATATCCACACGGGAGGCATTGATCATATACCAGTGCATCATAACAACGAAATCGCTCAATCAGAATGTGCTTTTGGAGTGCCTTTGGCAAACTTTTGGCTTCACAATGAATTTATTACTGTAGAAGGAGAAAAAATGTCAAAATCACTTGGTAATATTTTTACGATTTCTGATTTAAAAAAGAGACAAATCCACCCTCTAGCTTTTAGACTCTGGCTTCTTTCTGGGCATTATCGCTCTCCTATGAATTTTACTTGGGATGCTGTTTTAGGAGCACATAAAACATTAGAAAAATTAATTTTTGAATTTGATAATTTATCAAAAGAAGATATAGACAAAGAGACAATTGAAAAATTTGAAAGTTTTTTAGGTGATGATTTAGATACTCCAAAAGCTTTAGCTCTATTGCATAACGCTTTTAATTTAAAAAAGAGTAAAAAAACAATACAAGAAATGGACAAAATTTTGGGACTTAATTTTTCTTTTCTTTCAAAAAAAATAAAAGAAAATATTTCAGATGAAGTGATGGAATTAAAAAACGAAAGAGATACCGCAAGAAAAGAAAAAAATTGGCAAAAAAGTGACGAACTCCGAGAGGAAATCGAAAAAGAAGGATATCTATTAGAAGATAAAAACGACCAAAGTATTTTAAGAAAAAATCTCTCTTCTTTAATATAGTGCGGGTAGGGAGAATCGAACTCCCGTCTCATCCTTGGGAAGGACGCATCATACCACTAAACTATACCCGCTATTCAAACAACCCTCCAAAAAAGTCTTTTATTTTTTGCCAAGTAGAAACTTCTAATTTTGGAGTGTTTGGCACTTCTTCCCCTTCTACGATGATGGCCACACTCTCCCCCACTTCGGCCACATTTAATTTTTTGCGGATTTCAAATTCAACCCCTTCTTTAGTTTTTAATTTCTCTAATGAATTTTTTAAAAATTCATTTCTGTCTTCTAGCGCTACCATTTCTGATTGCATTTGGGTTAAAGCTTTTTCTACTTCTTTCTTTTTTTTGTATACTCTATTAACAGAATTTAAAAGGATTATAAAAATAATAAACAAAGCTACAAAAATAGCCGCCCTTCTCCATCTAATTTTTGATTTTGTTTTGATGCCACGCATTTTTTAATATATTTTTATGATATTATATTATCATGCTTTGGGATCCAAAAGCTCGTAAAATAATAAAAGTCTTGTGGTTTATAATAGCCATTTTTCTGATAATTGGTATGGTTCTTATTTATATACCATTTTAATTAAAAACCAAAAGCAACAAAGATTGCCTTTAGCTTTTAGTCCGGACGCATTATCTTGATAAAGACATCTTGAGGAATTTTGATTTTCCCCTTATCTTTCATCTTCTTTTTGCCCTTTTTTTGTTTTTCTCGGAGCTTCATTTTACGAGTAATGTCTCCTCCATACATATGTTGAGTGACATCTTTTCTAAAAGCAGAAATAGTTTTGGAAGCTATAATTCGACCTCCAGATTTAGTTTGTATTTTTAGTTCAAACATTTGACGGGGTAATAGATTTTTAAGTTTTTCTGCTATAGTTTCGGCTTCTTTTTCTACTATTCTTTTTGAAACTACACGTGCCAATGCTGGTTCTTCTTGACCGCCAACGAGGACACTAAGCTTAGTAACGTTGGCCTCTCTTACACCCACCTCTTCATAAGAAAAAGAAGCATAACCTTGAGAAAGACTTTTTAATTTATCAAAAAAACCTCTCATAAGTTCTCTTAAAGGCATAAAAACAAGAATCCTAGTCTTGCCATCACCGACTTGAGATGAGTGCGCTAATCCCAAACTTTCAGTGCTACTTATCTCACCTTCATGTTCATAAAGGAAAGGCAATAGATTGCCTACATATTGAGTGGGAGTAATGATGTGCACATTAACCCAAGGTTCTTCTATTTTTTCTAAAAGACCATCTTCAGGAAAAAAAGCCGGCGAATAAATTTTTTCCATTTTATTTGGAGAATTTTTTCGTCCCGAGCTAGTTGAGGGATTAGTTTTACACCATACATTATAAGTGATAGAAGGTTGAGTGATAACCAAGGTCAAATCAAATTCTCTTTTTAATCTTTCACTTATAATTTCAAGATGAAGCATTCCCAAAAAACCACATCGAAAGCCTTTACCCAAAACACCAGAGGATTCTTCTTCATAATATAAAGAAGAATCAGTTAACTTTAGTTTAGCCAACGATTGTCGCAAGAGTAATAAATCATTTTGATCTTCAGGGAAAATAGAGGCCCAGACCACTGGATTTGGAACACTATAACCAGACAAAGCTGGTGCATTTTCTTTTTCTTTACCAATAGTGTCTCCAACAGAAACTATACCGGGAGTCTTGATGCCCGTGACGATATAACCTATCTCCCCTTCTTTTAATGACTCCTTTGATTCTTCAGCCGGTTTAAATATCCCTACTTCTAAAGCTACAAATTTTTGCCCCGCTACTCTAAAAATCAAATTTTCTCTGCTAGATACTTGCCCTTTCATTACTCTCACAAAAACAATAATACCTTTGTGGGTTGAATATTTAAAATCAAACACCAAAGCTTGAAGTGGGAAAGAATGCTCTGGTTTTAGAAGACGTTCTTCGTTATTTTTTTCAGCTGGAGAAGGAATTTTTTTTATAATTTCCATCAAAAGCGTTTCAACACCTTCTCCTGTTTTACCTGATGTTTCTATTATTTCTTCTTCTTTGCACCCTAAAAGTGATACTATTTCTGCTTTTATTTCAGATACCCTAGCCAATGGTGAATCTATCTTACTTAAAGCAGGTATCACTACTAGCTTCTGCTCAATAGCCATAGCCAAAACAGAAAGAGTTTGAGCTTCCACCCCTTGAGTAGCATCAACCAAAAGGACCACTCCTTCTACTGCACGCAGAGCTCTTGATACTTCATAAGAAAAATCAATATGACCGGGAGTATCAATCAAATTCAGGATATATCCTGAATTTGCAAATTCTAAATCCGAAGCATCAAATTCAAAATTTCGGATTTCGGATTTCGGATTTAGTGCTTGCGGATGATACATCATCCGGACAGGTTGCATTTTTATGGTGATACCTCTTTCTCTTTCCAATTCCATAGAATCCAGCATTTGGGCATGCATTTTTCTTTTTTCTATAGTGCCTGTAAGTTCAAGCATCCTGTCAGCCAGAGTAGACTTACCATGGTCAATATGGGCTATGATTCCAAAATTTCTTATATTATTTATCATCACATTATTTTCCTAAGGGGAGGCCTTAGGAATTAATTTTTCCATTTGTTTATAATTTCTTTAAATTCTCTGTTCCCGATAAAATATAACACTAAAGCTCCAGAAACTATACCCACTGTCCCAGAAATAAAAGCATGACCAAAAACATTAAATAATGAGACTAAACTAAAAAGATTATCAAAAATACGGAGTGCATAATATGTCACCAAACCAACAACCGATGAAGCCAGTACTATACTATAAATACTTTTGCCAAGACCTACTTTGGCAATAGCTTTTGTTTCTTTATCTAAGAAAAACCAAAGACCAAGAGTGGTAAACATTGAACCAAAAGAAAATGAAAGTGGCAATATTATTATTTTTGACCCCGAAAGACCTTCTATTTCCAAAAATCTTTCAAACCAAAACATAATGCCAGATAGAAAATCAAAATAAAACAAAAAGGCCAAAACGGAAGTAACTAAAGCTCCCGCCAATCCTAAAAGGAGTGGTATTTTTGTCCTATTCAAAGCGTAGTGAGCTCTAGTAAGAAAAAGTTGTCCACTTTGAAAAATAAAAGAAAGAGCAAACAAAGACATAACTGCAGCAGTCAATCTAGTGTCAGTCCAATCAAAAGCTCCGGTGCCCAAGACTACTCTCACGATATGAGTTCTTAAAATGATAAAGAGAGCCGAAAGAGGTAAAGTCCAAAATATTATATATCGCAATGATTCATTTATATATCTGCCACATTCTAAAATATTATTTTTAGCATAATGAAGAGAGATGGTTGGAAAAGCAGCCAAAGAATAACTCGCTCCAACGACAGAAAGTGGCACTGATTGAATATTAAAAGCCAGATTAAATACAGCTACCGCTCCTATACCAAAAAATGAAGCCACCGCCGTAAATACAATATTTATGATTTGAGTTACAGAAAGAGCCAAGGCCCTCGGTATGGCGATGAGAGCCGTCTCTTTTACTTCTTTAAAATTTATTTTCAAAGTAAGTTTTGGAATATTGCCAGAAAAAAATACAAAGCTAGCCGGTATCAAAAGATGCATTCCTGCTCCAAATATTACTCCCAAAACTACCGCGATTATCCCAAGACTATTAGCCCCCAAAGCAGTGCCAGCGATAATACCAATATTATAAAAAAGAGGACTTAAAGAATATAATAAAAATCTTTTTTCATATTGCACAATACTGCCAAAAAAATTTGAAAGACCGAGCAATATTGGTGACAAAAGTAAAATTCTTGATAGTCTAATAACCTGAATTAAAGTTACTTCATCAAAACCTCTAAACAAAAAATGTGCCATCTGTGGCATTAAGAAAAAAGCAATACCACAACTAGCAATAATCAAAAAAGAAAAACTAGTAAAAATAGAATCTACATAAGATTTTGTCCCACCATCCTCCAATACAGATTTTTTAGAAAACATCGGCACCAAAACAGAAATAGAAACCAAAGAGCCCAAAGTAACAAAAATAAAATCAGGAATTCTAAAAGCAGTATAATAAATGTCTAGTGCAGTCCCTGCACCAAAATAATGCGCCAAAAGTCTATCTCTCAAAAAAGCCAACACTTGAGAAAGAATTGAAAATCCAGCTAGCCAAAAAGCGGCTTGATGTAAGCCGCTAATTTTGGAAGTAATAGCTCTTAAAGTCTTTCTAACCATTACCTAACAGGATACCATACATTCTTAATTCTCTTCTACTGGAGGTTCTGTTGGTAATTGAGAATTTGAAAACAACGGTTCATTATTTTTCATCCTATCCAATATAACAGAAATTTCTTGATTATCAGGATTGGCGGTATTTAATTCTTCAAACTGCTTTATTGCTTCTTCTTCTTTGCCTGTTTGATAGTAAGATAATCCTAGGAAATATTTGGCGTTAGCATAATCTGGAACTAGGACAGTAGCTCTTTCAAAAGATGAAGCCGCGCCAGTGAAATCTTTTTGATTATATTTAAGAAGTCCTAATTGAAAATATAGTCCGGAGTTAGTTGGGTCAATGATAGTTGCCGCTTCTACTGATTTTATAGCTCCAGAAATGTTATTGGCCGATACTTCAAGTTGAGCCAAAGTAAAATAAGCATCAGTATAATTGTTTTTCAACTCTAGCGCTTTTGCTATATTGGCTCTAGCTCCATCAGCATTTCCAGCTAAAGCATCCAATCGAGCTAAAGCAAGAGGAACCGAAGGGTTAAGAGGAGAATAGAGAGCCGCTTCAGCATAAGTGTTACGAGCATTTTCTAAAGTTCCCTCTATACCATTTGAAGCCAAAATTTCATAAACTCTTCCTAAAGCAAACCAATTCTGAAAACTTTTATCATCCATTTGAACAGCTCTTTTGGCTGATTCAATAGAGTTGGCTATAAGTGTTTGAGCTTCTGCTCTGACAGTGTCACTAATTTGATTTTGATCGGTGATACTACCCAAAACTTGTCCTAACTCAATCAAATAAATTTCAGTCAAACCACGCCAATATACATCATTTGAAACAACATTGATTGATTTTGCAGTCGATTCTTTTATTAGTTGAATATTGCCAGTCTTTTGATACTCCACAACTCCCTTTTCAAAATTAACCGTAGCAATCGCCCTCTCCCAAACCGTATAACCGCCAGCTATTAATAAGATAAGCAAAACCATAATAGACAAGATTGAGAGGAAATTAGTCTTAGGATTAGAAAATATATTAATTCTCCAAAGACCAACTATGCCTTGAGGTACTAAAGTGGCAGTAGATAGACCTGTAAATATAAATGCTAACGATAAAATAGTTATATTTGGATTATACAGAAAGAGCATAATCCACAAATAAAGAGACATAAGGAAGGTCACCGTAGCCAAATATCTAGAATGCCCAGAATTCGCTTGAGCAAATATGGCCTTTACCCCACTAAGCAGATACATACCAATAAAGACAATTAATGACAATAGCCCAAAAAGTCCGGTCGTAATAGCTATGGTAGGTATAAAACCTGAACCAACAGAAAAATTCGTATTCCAAAATTGAGTTTGATTTATTTCTATCGGTTTGTTAATTTCCCAAAATTCTGCAAAACGATTTGGACCAATCCCTAAAGCAAAATTCTTTTGCCAAGAAGTTAATGTCAAATCCATAGTAGTTTCAAAATTGGGTCTGACTTCATTAGATTGAACATTCATCATACCTGAAAGGAAGCTTCCTATACCCGCCCCTCCCAAAAGGAAAACAACTGAAATTACCAAAACGATAAGAGCCGGAAAAGAAATTTTGCGGTCTATCACTTTTGGCGTAGCATTATCTTCACCTTCAGTTATTTGAGAAGTAGGGCTACCAACTGACCAAGACAAAATATAAACAAATAAAACGAGAGAAACTATACCCAAGATAACGATGACCGGCATAAAATTAATTGCTCCTATAAATAGCATCGCATAAGCCATAAGCAGATAAATAACAACTCTCATTCTTTTTGACATTTCGCTCATATTAAGAGCGCAAAGAGAAAATATAATAACTGCCCCAAAAAGAACAGCAGTATCAATAGGTCCACCAGAAAGAAACAGAGGCAATTTTGAAGCTATAGATGTTGGCAATATAGAGGCCCCTAAAGTCCCCAACAATGTATATATTGCCAGAGCCACCGATGAATAAACAAAAGCGGTTATAACTTTATTTACCACTTTTAGATTTCTGACCACTACCAACGTCATAAATAGAGAGAAAACAAGTATCAACATAGAACCAGAAGTCCCTAGATTAAATATAGAACCAACAATAGAAGCATTGATAGAACCAGAAAAAACCGAAGACAAAAGAGAAACCAAAGCAAAAAATCCTATTGGTATCAGATATTTTACTTTTGGTATTTCAATTATTCCGGTTGAAAGTACCAGCGACAAAAAAATGGCAAAGATTGCCACTAAACCAGTAGCCAAGAGAGTTATCTTTGCTACATACAAACTGACCCATTCTACTGGTATAAAAAATACCGGTAAAAGAAAGACGAGCACCGACAAAACCAAACTCAACTTTTTCACCAACACATTACTCAAACTATTTTGTGTATTTTCCATATTGTTTGCTCCTCCTATCCCCTCTCATTTTTAAAGAAGAAAAATGTCATTCCTTTACTCTTTGTCCACCTGCTCTCCGTTTGACGGAGGCGGCAGACTTAACTAAAGAGTATTAAGGTTACTTTTTCTTCTCAAAACAAGGGTTACCTGAAGAAACTATTACTTATAAACATACCTTCTAATGTTAGAATTTTAACATACCCAGATACACTCTTACAAACCTACCTGTTTATAAGTCTAAGGGCTTATTGCTTATCGCTTATTGCGTAATTTGTTGTAGTTGTTTTAACAACTCTGCAACTTGTTTTTGCAAAGCTTCAATTTGCATCTTTAAAGATTCTGTAGCTGGTGTTGTTACCCCAGTAGCTGATGTTTGTAACATACTATTTATCTTAGCTCTAGTTAATGGTCCAACTGCCCCAAAACCAGTTGATTCAGGAGTTCCAGAACTAACGATTTGCTGGTCTTTTTGAAAATTCTGTAATGCCTTTTGAGTGGTAGGACCAAAGTATCCGGTAATATTATCAGCTGTTGTATACCCACGACTAACCAAAAATTGTTGAAGAACTGTCACATCATCACCTCTATCTCCTAATGCAAGATCACGAGTCAAAGAAGGACTAACAACAGTTGGTGTTGTTTGGTTATTTGTATCGTTATTTGTCAAATTAGGAATGACTGGACTGTTTACAGGAGTTTGTAGATTTGATTGATTTTGTGTAGTCTGTGTAGTCTGTGTAGGACTTGAAGAATTGGACATAGCTGAAATATCGCTTGAATTTAGAGCTGAAGTATAAATCTTTACTTCATCTATATCACCAGTAAAGTTAGCACCATAACCATAATCAGTTTGAGCAGTTCGGCCTACAGAAAATATAGTGTTATTTGGAGCGGCAACCACTGCGCGTTGATGAGTAGAAGTCTGCACTCCGTCTACATAGAAGGTTACTCCTTGTCCAAGTTTTATTACTACAGCTATGTGGTGCCATTGACCATCGTTTACCACCTTATTACCAGTGTCTACTGTATCACGAATAGAAGAATCATAAATATTGCTTAGATTGTTTCCTCCCAAACGCAAACCAATATGTCCATCAGATTTTACTCTTAGTAAATATCCGGATTCAAATCCTCCTAAATTGTATTTACCCAAAATAGTTTCTAACCGACTGGAATTTGTTGTTTTTACCCACGCAGTAATGGTTAAGTCAGAAGACAAATTTAAAGCCGAGGAGTTGGTGGTATTACCAAAGCTATTACTACCATTAAAGCTACCAGCTTGACTGTATTTTCCTGAATTTTGACCAACAGATGATAAGTTCAAAGACAAATTATTACCAGATTTATCAGCTAAAGAATTGCCACTAATATCAGATGAATCAAAAGTCCATTGCACAGCTGCACCAGATGCCTGACTAGCAGGTGGAGGAGTTACAACCGGAGGAGTCACGACTGGAGGCGTTACAACTGGAGGAGTCACGACTGGAGGAGTTGTAGGAGTTGTAGGAGGAGTAGTTGGCTGACTTGAACCATCAGTTGGAACAAAACCTTGATCATTAGTAATCAATATTTTATCTACCTTAAAACCGACTTCTCTGCCACGAATTTTCAAAGTATGCGAACCTGCGGTAAGACTAAACAACTTAGGATTTAAAGTTAAAGGATTACCAGTTCCCGCGCGACCGTTAACTTTTACCCACTGCCAATTTGATGACCATTTGTTCTCGGCCATATCAAACACGTCTTCTGAAGTTCCATCCATAGAAACATAGATCGAATCCTGACTAAAGTTTGGAGCCAAAATCCTCATCCAAACTACATAAGATCCGGTAGCCGGCGCATTAAAGCCATAACTAGCAGTGCCAGAATCAGCTACAGAAGATGTAATATATTTTCCTCCAGAAGAATTACTATCACTTACTGAAGTTATTGGCGTAACTAAACTACCACTTTCAGCTTCATAATACTGATACGCCGCATTAGATGGAGGAGGAGGTGGAGTAGAAGGAGCAGAAACTGCAAAATTAATACTGTAATCACTGGTATTAGTATTGCCGGCTAAGTCTCTACAACGCACGTAGTAGGCATAAGCAGCACCATCACTTAGACCAGA
>Ga0209541_10003225_pt1 | contig 30177 bp, 30 predicted proteins | sample RifCSPlowO2_01_FD_184027 | JGI IMG/M metagenome (GOLD analysis project Ga0209541, IMG submission 184027) | Groundwater microbial communities from Rifle, Colorado - Rifle CSP2_plank lowO2_0.1 (SPAdes) (version 2) | ecosystem: Environmental > Aquatic > Deep subsurface > Groundwater | place... | reverse complement strand
ATTTGTTAGCGAGAGCTATAACCTCTCAGCGAGCTGAAGTATATTGTAAGGCTATTGCCCACAATATAGGGTTAATGTATTATTAGATTTTCAACTAACCCCAAAGAATGATAACATTTATATACAAAATAGAATAATCCTAGTATAATGGGATTTTTCGATTATTTAAAGAGCATATTAAAAATATTTCAGATAAAGAAAACTGTAAGGTTAGGCCTATATGGTCCTGTAAATGCAGGTAAATCCTCTTTAGCAAACAAAATTTCTTTGGATTGGTTAGGAGAAGAGATGTCTGAAGTCTCAAAGATACCCCATGAAACAAGAGAGATTAGAGTAAAAGAAAAGGTAAAAATAAGATCAAATGGAAAAGAATTAGATTTTAATTTGATAGACACTCCTGGAATCGCCACAAAAGTAGATTATGAAGATTTCTTAAGGTATAACTTATCTAAATCAGATGCAAAGAAGAGAGCAAAGGAAGCAACTCAAGGAGTCATAGAAGCAATAAGATGGTTAGAAAATGTTGATTGTGTCCTAGTTGTTTTAGACGCAACAGAAAACCCTTATGATCAAGTAAATGTCACGATCATAGGAAATTTAGCAGCTCGTAATATTCCAGTTTTGATTGTTGCTAATAAAGTAGATCTTAAAAGCGCAAACATCAAAAGAATAGAATCTGCCTTTCCTCAGTACAATGTAGTTGGAATTTCAGCGTTAAAAGGAACAAACATTGAAAATTTTTACAAGGAGTTATTCAAAACAGTAAGGTAACATGTTAAGACTGCAATTTATACCATATAGTGAAATAGAGGATTTAACAAGTGAGAACAAAGTAACAAAAGTGCTCAAGATTGCAAAAAATAACAGAATTATCTTATTAGAAGGAAGGTTATCTCCTGCAGAAGAAACTCTGTTAATAGAAAGGACCATGAGCAATATTGATCGCAGGTTTAAGGGGATAGAAATATGTTCTATTGGAGATTCTAAAAGTCATGACTTTGTAAAAAAAATCAAGAGAGGTTTAGCTCAGCTTTTGCTTGGTGTAGGTTCCTCTGGTTTAACAATAATAGGTCCTGCTTCAATAATCAAAGAAATAAAAAGAGATCCTGATAAGATAGAGTTATTAACAAAAAACATCAAATAAAATGCTCATAAGAAAATGCGATTTCTGTAGTAAAGAAATAGAAGATAGAATAGAAATAAAACGATTTTGTAATAAAGCCTGCCAAGAAAAGCAGTATAATAGATGGCCTAAAATAAAAGAAAATAGGATTAGAACAAGAGAATATAGAAAAAATCATCCGGAATGGAAAGAAAGGCATCGAATATTGACAGTGACAAAACACAGAAAAAAAAGAGCAGAATATTGGAATGATTACGAAAAGAGATCAGAAGCCAGAGCAAGAATAAGAGAAAAAGAGAGATTAAGGAGAAAAACAGATTTAGAGTTTGCAATTAAAAATAGGCTTAAACGCTCTTTACGTCATGCTCTAACTAAATATTCAGGCACTGGGAAAATTATGAGCTCTGAAAAATACGGCATAAACTGGGAAAAGATAATTGAAAATTTAAGGCCATTACCAGAAAATGTAAAAGATTTTAAAATAGACCATATCAAACTGCTATATCCATTTAATCTTACAAACTCAGAAGAAATAAAAAAAGCTTTTGACTATTCAAATCTACAATAGTTAACAATAAGGGGAAATAGAAGAAAATAAAAAAATATGGAAATGAAAAATTAAAATGCATCAATGTGTCCGCTGTAATAAATTTTATGAAGATGGCTCCAGTAAGCTACTTACAGGATGCGATTGTGGTGGAAAATTCTTTTTCTTTATAAAATCATCAGATATGGAAAAAATAAAGGACATATCATCAGAAATGTCTGAAGAAGAAAAGATACAAATGGAGCAAGATGTCTTTGAGATGGTTGGTTTAGATAACAAGTCCAAACCAGTTATCCTAGATCTTGAAAGTATTAGAGTAACAAAGCCAGGTCAATATGAAATAAGCTTGGTTGACTTGTTCTCAGGCAAACCCTTAGTGTTTAGAATTGGCGAAGGGAAGTATGTCATAGACTTAGCAGGAACATTTAGCAAAACCAAAGATGATAAAGAAAAGTAAAAATGAAGAATTTTGGAAAAAGAAACTAACTTCTAAACAATTCAATATTTTAAGAAAAAGAGGAACAGAATTACCTTTTACTGGAAAATATTATCTGAATAAAAAATCTGGAATTTACACATGTTCGGCATGTAAAACCCCCTTATTTAGTTCTGAAAAAAAATTCACCTCAATGTCAGGCTGGCCAAGCTTCTATGATGCTTTAAACAAAAAAAAATTAAATTAAAAGAAGACTTAAGTTTAGGAATGAAAAGATCGAAGTTCTCTGCTCTAAATGTGATAGTCATTTAGGCCATTTATTTGATGATAGCCCTAAGCCAACAGGATTAAGATATTGTATTAATTCAGCAGCTTTGGATTTTAAAAAGAAAAGTAATATAATAATTTCTAAAATAATTAAATAAATGCCAATCTACATGTGTTTAAAAGAATGTAAACCCTATAATATCATAATGGATACTTTTGAAGACCCTGGTTACAGGATAGGCAATAAAATACTCATTAGTTCTTTATACAGCCAAGAGGAACAGATAGTAACTATCCTGCATGAATTATTTCATGATCTACCAGAGTTCAGAGGAAAAAGTACAATAGAAGAAAGAGACGAAACAATTGAGAGAAGAATAGAAGATTTAGCCCAAGAAATATACAAAAACAGGCCAGCAATAAGAGAATTTGTTAGGAGACAATTAAGGCTAGCTAAAAAATCTAGGTCTTAAAAAATTCATTAATCATCGCAACAGGAGTCTTAGTTATCATAAAATGTTTGTCTTTTGGAAAGCACTTAAAGTAATTATCCCATTTATACCTTTCATCTAAAAATACCATAACACCCCTATCATTCTCGCTTCTTATGCATCTCCCGGCATTTTGTATAGTTGTAATAATAGCAGGATAAATGTAGCCATAGTCCCATCCTTTTCGAAATCTTTTTTCATAATAAGCAATCAATTCTTTAGTTTCTAAATCTGGTCTATTTAAGGGAATTCCAACAATAAAGACAGCTTTCAGATAGTCACCAATTAAGTCAATTCCCTCACCAAAGCTTCCATTGCTAACTGCCAATAAAACAGCCCCTTGATCTTTATAGCCTTTAAATTTCTCAAGTAGTTCATCCCTTTCTTGCTTTTTCATTTCTCTTTGCTCTAAAAACGTTGTCTTCTTGCACCATTTTTCAAAAAAAGTATTAATCTCATCTCTTAATTTATAGCTGGGAAAGAAAACAATTGAATTCCCGGGAACAGCATTTACTAAACATGCAGTTTTTAAGGCAATTTTCTTGTACATCTCCTCGCTTCTAACACTAAACTTAGTGGTTATTCCTGGAACAATCAAATGTAATTGGTTCTTCTTAGGAAAGGGATTGTCATATTCTAACAATTCAACATTATCAAAACCAAGTAAATCCTTATACATTCCCAATGGTGTTAAAGTCCCGCTCATACCAACAACCATGTAGCTGTTTTCAATTATATCTTTTGTAATTAAGCTCGGATCTAAACATTTATATTTTAAGGTCATTACAGGCTTCCCATCATCTGTAAATCCTTTAGTTAAAATTCTTGTAAACCCATAATCTTGTCCTTTCCAATGCTCCAAGAAACTTGCAACAGTCAAAGCAAAGCTTTTTTTCTTTTCTTCAATCACCTCATCAGCAAACTCTTTCAAGTCTAGAATCAAGGATTCATATTCATCAAAAACAAAGTCATCTTTTTTAATAAGGCACTCCTGCTCTTCAAAAGGAATTTCCTTAGACAAATTAACTAATAGTTTGCCAATTTGAATTAAAGATTCTTTTAATCCATCTGCAGCATTAAATTGCTCTGCTTCTCTCAAGGCATAATCAACAGTTCTTGTAGTAATCCTGTCTGTTAATAGCTTCCTGCATCTCTCAGGCAGGTTATGGCATTCATCAAAAACAATGATGGATTTTCCTAATTCCTTGTTGAATCTTGAAAAAATGTTTTTTCTTACGTTTGGACTTAAAATGTGATAATAATCCATAACAATTATTTTTGCTTTTTGTGCCAGAACAGCAGACATTTCAAAAGGGCAAAAATGTTCTTGAGACATTTGAGAAACAACATCTTGCACATGCATGGGTCCTGCTTGCAAAGTGTCATTAAGAAGCTTGTCTTTTTTTGAGTTTAACCTATTATCCTTAAAATTTTCATAATAGGTGCAGCTTCCTTTTTCAGTCAACTCTTTGCAAAATTCTCCAAATTCATTTGAGCTTAAAAGGTCAATTCCAGATTGAGCACACATCCCTCTCTTGCCTATAAAATCAACTGCTATGACCTCTTTTTGGAGTTTCTTTTTGATTAATCTTAAAGTATCAACAACAATCTTGTGCTGCATATGTCTTGGTGTTAAAAAAAATATAGTTATATCATTCTTAGAGGCATAATGCAATAAAGGGCTTAAAACACTTACAGTCTTGCCTATTCCAGTAGGAGCATGAATAAGCATATGCTTCCTTTTTTTTATACAATCACTTACTTGATTAATAAAATGTTCCTGAGAAACCCTAAGATCATCATAAGGAAAGAAAAAATCCTCTTTGTTTATCATAGGTTTATGGTTCAATAAAAGGATTTAAGATTATTACTTCTCTAAAATATATATTCAATTCACTAGTCAATTGGACAACCTCACGCGCCAGACTTATAAAGAAATAAGCACTTTTTATCGCTGTATGGGTGCTTATAGTGGCTTAGAAGAGAAGAGAAAACAGCTCGTAAGATATATAAGAAATAATCCTACCGCCACGTACAAGAAAATAAAAGAAGATACAAAAATAAAAGTGGAAAGAGTATTTCCAAAAGGAATGAAAGATGTATATAGGGCAGCTAACATTCCATTTCCAAAAGCTCTAAGAAAAAGAACAAAAGACCAGATGCTGAATGAAGTAATAGAGTTCATAAGAAATAATCCAACAACAGCAAACACTGTTACAATAAAAAGAGGGCTCGGAATACACATTTCAAGAACTTTTAAAACAATAAAAAAGGCTTACAACGCTGCAGGAGTAAAGTATAAATATCCAGTAAATAAAGGAACAAGAAAAGAAAGAAAACAAAGAATAATAGAACTGATTAAGAGTAACCCATCAATTACGGTTGTAGAAATATACAAAAGATCGCACTTAAAACCGTATAACTATTTCAAAAGTGTCTATCACGCTTACAATGAAGGTTCTATTAAAAAAATAAAAAGAGAGGAAAAAAGAAAACAAGTAATCAATTACATAAAGTCTAATACCAATTCAACGCAAAGAAAGATTAATCTTAGTTGTAGAACACATGTACAAGAACTGTTTAACAGAGGTATATTTGAAGCATATAATAAAGCGAGAGTTAAATATCCTTTTTCTAGGCTAAAAAAACATGGAACAACAATCAAAAGAATAAAGGATAGAGCTAACAGATTTGAAGAGACAATATCAAATAAACTATCTGCATATGGCAAGGTAAAAAGGAATGTAAGAACAAAAAGAGGCATAGCAGATGTAATCTTAGAAACCAAAAACAAAAAGATAATTGTAGAAATTAAAGATTACAGACATAAAGAGATATCAGTATCTCAAGTAAACCAGCTAAACATGTATTTAGAAGATGTTAGATGTAATTTTGGGTTGTTAATATGCCATAAGAAACCAAAAAGAGACTATTTTACTATAGGAGAAAATAAGATATTTATAATAAGCAAGGAAGAAATAAATAAAATAGGAGAATTATTAAGGTCAGGATAGACACACTTATAAATAAAAATATTATAATTTCCTGTAAGGGGGCGTAGTTTAACCTGGTAGACTTTTTAGGCCAAAAATAGTCGGCTCCAGTATTATGGAGTCACCGACTGATTGGGGTTCAAATCCTCACGTCCCCAAATTTCTCAACCTTTACAAAAGCTTTTTAATACTTACTAATAGATTATTACCTAAATAAACTATTATACAATAGTAAAAAAAGAAAGGTTTAAAAAGTCCTCAAGAAAACTACACATATGAATAAATTTTTTAATCAGGCGAAAAGATGCAAAGTTCTTAATCAAACTATCAGATTCATAAAGGGGGAACAATAAAATGCCTAAAGAACTTAGTCCAGAAGATAGTGAAGATTATGAAGAAGATGATGAAGATTCCTTCGAAGAGGATGATGAGATTATAATAGAGGAAAATGAGGAAGGTAAAGAAGATAAAGATTTCCTCGAAGAGGAAGAATTAAGTGATATGCTAGAAGCGACAAAAGAGTATGGAAATAGAAGAATAGGGAGCAAAATATCAGAACTAAGTAAACTACAAAGGCTAGCAATAGGAGGAATAATTGTATTAACTGTAGGAGTAGCAGGATATGGAGCATACAATTATTTACTACCAAAACACAATCCAAAGTCGGAAACCACACAAGAAATTGTTTTATCTCCTGAGCAAAGATTAGCACAATTGGATAGCTTATCCCGTGTTCTTAGTTACAAGGATATCGACAGTGCATTAATAGAGTTAGCGTGTGCACAACGCTCAGCAAATCAATCATCTTATGAAGAAATTGTACGACCATCAATAGTTATAGATTCATTAGATGCCAGATTAAAAAGAGCAAACGAAGAAACATCAGGCCTAAGAAGAACTGCTGATTATCTTGATAGTTTAGCTCAAAGTTGGGGATTTGTGGATGCAGAAGGAGCTTTACTAGAGCTTCATCAAAAAGATACAACACCTCAAGCAGTAGGTTATTCACAAGATAGATTAGATAAGGAAGTAAGAGCAGCAAAAATTCAGGGAATAGCTTCTGGATATGACCGAGGATTACAAGAAGGAAAAATAAATGAATTAACTCAAATATTTTCTCTTATCTCACCAAAAGTTAAAGAATTCACATACATAAGAGCAATAACTCAATCATCCATAGAATATAGTGTGTCTCCAAGAGCAGTTCCACTAAAAGAACCAGAATTAACAAGAGGGATATTAGAAACTTTCATTAAAGATCAAGAAAAAACTGCAACTTATTTAGGGGAATTAATGGGTCTCGGAGTAAGGCAAGAAGACATTAAACAGTATTTAGATGGAGAAATAGGCTTACAATTAACAGTGAATCCTATCACAGGAGAGGTAATGAGTGTTGTTATAGAGGATTTAGAAGGAGACATAGTTGGTTCATACAAGCCTATTAGATCTAAGGGAGGAAAAAAATGAAAAGATTATTATACGGTTTACCTTTAATTGCATCACTTGCATTTGCTGAACAAATAGGAAATGAATTCAAGGTATTAAGTGAAGAAGATCAGATGGTCTTAGCAGCAACTTATTCTAGAATAGCAAATGCTAAAATAGCAGGAAGTGATTCAACAGAAGTAATTGCAAAAGTGGATTCTTTATTTAAAGAAGCATTAAGTCAACAAGATAGTACAACAGGAGATTTAACTTGGGTATTTAATATAAATGAAAATTATATAGTGTTGGTTGGAATGTCAGAAGATTCAACAAAAACAGGCACACCATATGTTCTAGGAGATTCAGTTTCTGTTGCACCGCCAGAGGCTATTCCTAAACAACCTAGATCCCAATCTCCATTAAGTGTAACAGGAATTAGAGTGGGATTAAACAATGGAGCTCCTTCATTGGAAACAGCAGTAGTATTTGGAAATAGATTAGTTATATCCGGCTCACCGTACACAAGGCCTAATTCAAGAAATCCTAAAGCAAAAACTGGCTACACAGAACCAGACCCAACTTTTGGAACAATGTATGAAACAACTGTTGATACAACTGAAGTGATAAGAAGAATGAAAGAATTGGCACTAGGGATTATACTTCCACCATATAAGAGTTTAGAATTCACAGTAGAAGGAGGATTTCATTGGGAAAAAAGAAAGGTAGAAGGTTATGCAGAAACTCAAAAAGTGGATAGAAATAAATCTCCATTAACACACGCAGACGCAAGACAAGGACCTTTTAAATCAAGCAAAAAATCCAAAAACTATCTGTTTGGTCTAGGAGCAGAATACCCTTTAACTAAAAATGGTTTAGTTGGTGCCCACTATCGTAGAGCAGATGGAAACAAGATAGGAGTAACCTACAGGAGAAATTTCTAAAAATGAAAAAGATATTTTTTTTTACATTATTATTTGCAGTGCTGTTAAGCATTAATGTATTTGCTTTCCCAGAATTAGAAGACGCAAAATGGGCAAAGAACTATGAAAGTTCTATAACAATAAGAAACACAGAAACAGCATCATTCTTTTATACAATTTCTTCATCTAATGTACCAGTATCAGTATCAATATATATAGTAAATGATAACTACCTACCATTAAGTCATATACTAACACAAATAATAACAAAAGAAGATTTTGAAAAACAAGGTTATATTTACAGCAATGGTGAATTAAAGTTAGGTTACACAAGCAGTTTAATAACAATAAACCCTAATGATTATGGATTAACAGAGGGTAATTATAAAATCCAGATTGAAATAAAGGATGAAAAGCATTATGAAAGAAACAGTGTTCTAGCACTAGAGTTAATTGTAACCAAAGAGACAAGTAATAAAGCCCCAACAGCAGTAATAGATGTATCTCCTTCAAAAACAGTTAAAATTGACACACCAGTAACATTCTCCGGGTTAAGATCATACGATGAAGATGGATCAATTGCTGAATATGATTGGGCTCAACTTTCAGGATATGAAGCATTTGAATTTGATGAAAAAGCATCAGAATTAATAGTTACACCAACTAAAGAAGGGTATTTTTCATTTGTATTAAAAGTTAAGGACAACGAAGGATTAGAAAGCTCATTGGTCTTAGAAGAAGTTAAAGTTGTAAAAGAAGATATTTCAGAAGAAAACAATGCACCAGTTGCAGATGCAGGTCTAGATTTATTTGCTAAAGTAGGTTCAATTGTAACCTTAGATGGCTCATTATCCTCTGATCCAGAAGGAGACATGATAACTCATTTATGGAAGCAGATAAACGGCGAAAATGTAGTTTTATCAGGTATAACAACTGCAACTCCAAGTTTCTTAGCATCAAAGGTAGGAGAATATGAGTTTGAACTAACAGTGATGGATTCTAATGGTAAGAGCAGTTCAGACCAAGTAAAAGTTACAGTAATAGACAGCGAGAACAAAAATCCTGTAGCACTATTTAATATCCCTCCAGAAGCTATAAAAGGAAGTACTGTACAATTAGACGCATCTCCTTCATACGACGAAGATGGAGAAATAGTGGAATACAAATGGGAAACAGATGATAATACTTTTTTTGGTAAAGTAGCAAGTTATGTTTTCACAGTTGCAAAAGAGTTCATTGTAAAACTTACTGTAACTGATGACAAAGGAGCCACATCCACAGTAGAGAAAGTAATAAACATAAAAGATTTAGATACTGAAGAAAATCTAGCACCAATAGCAAATGCAGGCCCTGATCAATCTGTAAGCATCAATAGTGTAGTAACATTAGATGGCTCATTATCTTATGATCCAAATGAAGACGAAATATCATATAGCTGGACTCAAATAGAAGGCTCTTTAGTTAGTTTAGAGGATTCTGCAACAAAGAACCCAAGATTTACTGCTAGGATAGCAGGAGAATACAAGTTTTCTTTGGTAGTAATTGATGACAAAGGAGCATCAAGCCTGCCAGATGAAGTAGTAATAACTGTATTAGAAGATGACCAAATTGAAGAGAATCTAGTACCAATAGCAAATGCAGGCCCTGATCAATCTGTAAGCATCAATAGTGTAGTAACATTAGATGGTTCATTATCTTATGATCCAAATGAAGACGAAATATCATATAGCTGGACTCAAATAGAAGGCTCTTTAGTTAGTTTAGAGGATTCTGCAACAAAGAACCCAAGATTTACTGCTAGGATAGCAGGAGAATACAAGTTTTCTTTGGTAGTAATTGATGACAAAGGAGCATCAAGCCTGCCAGATGAAGTAGTAATAACTGTATTAGAAGATGGCCAAATTCCTCCACCTGAAAAAGAAATAATCTCAAGAGACCTCCATAAGTTCACAATTACATCAGCATTTGTTCAAGAAAATGATGACAGGTTAGATGTATACGCTAAAGTAAGAAACAGGGGAGACAACAGGGAAGGTGTAATATTATCCGCAACAATATTACCAACTGGAGAATATGCGTCAACAAGAACAATCGCAGAAATAAATGAAAACAGTTATGAAATATTACCACTAAACAAACCTCAAGAATCAGGAAGTTACATCATAAAGATAGACGTGAGCAATAGAAGAGACAGAGATGTATATTACCTTCAAATAGAGGTTTAAATACTACCGAAAGGTTTATATATCTTTTCATGACTACACAATAATAACAAACATCCTTAAGGGGGTTAAACACAAAATGAAAAAGTTGTTAAGTGCGTTAATGGCGTTTTTGCTAATCTTTAGTATATTACCATTCGTTGTAATGGCAAATGGTAATGATGGATTATTATTCACAGAAATAGAAGTTGAAGGAACTTCTGTTGTATTAGATGACGAAGTAATGAGCATTGCAATAATAAAGGATTTAACAGAAAGTAAAGAAACTTCATTACCAATTAGGGTAAGATTAAGTTCTGTAAAGAATTTCAAAGACTTAAAAGTTTCAGCATGGATTGGAGGCTATGAATTTGGGGTTCCAAGAGACACATCAGATCCATTTGACATGACCGCTTATAACACACAGGTTGTTAAGACTGTAGTGTTGAATGTTCCACTGCCTAAAGACTTAGAGTCATCCAAGGAATACAAGTTAAATATTGAAGCATTCAATAGTGATATAAGTATTAAAAAAGAAATAAAATTAAATGTTGAAGGAAAAAGGCATTTCGTAGATTTATTTGATATTATTATAAATCCAGGATTAAAAGTTGATGCTGGTACACCATTAATTGTAAAAGCAAGGCTTGAAAACCTTGGGGACAGAGTTGAAAACAACATAAAAGTAACAGCTAAAACAAATCTAGTTGACAAAGAAGGAAACAGTTTTACTGTATCTGACAGCGATTTCATAGATGAGCTAGTTACAAGATCAGAAGAAAAGGGCGACGATGAAAGCTCAACATCAACTGACGACTTATTGCTAATAATTCCTAAAAGCACAAAGCAAGGAAACTACAAATTATTTGTTGACGTTAACTTTAATAGAGGAACTGAAACAATTTCCGCTGAATATGATTTAACAATCAACGGAAAAGAATCAGCAAGATCCGATGCAAATGTGTTAATATCCTCTGCAGAAGCAAACAAGAACACTCCAAAAGGAATACAAGTTGTTTACCCCGTTCAGATAGCAAACCTTGGAAATAATGCAAGAACTTTTACTTTTGATGTTACAGGGGTAAAAGGATGGGCAACAGCAAGTGTTGAGCCTGCAATTTTAACAGTTGCACCTGGTTCCACATCTGAGTTATTTGTAACAGTAACTGCTGCTCAAGAAGCAAACGCCGCTGGTTCACACATTTTTGCAGTAAAAGTGTTAGAAAATAGTGAAGTAGTGAAAGAAGTAAACTTGCAAGGCCAAGTAGTATCAGTTGCACAAAGCACAACAACAAGCGATTTCAGAAAGGGATTAGAAATGGCATTCCTTGTATTGTTGGCTCTATTGATTATCCTTGGAATTGTAGTTGCAATAAGAAAAGCTACAATGAAAAGTGAAACTGAAGAAGCTAAAGGGGAAACTTATTACTAAGTTTCTTTTTTCTTTTATTTTCTAAAAAACAAATGAAGGCATAATATAGCTAAAGATACATAATAGTAAAACAATATATTTTCTACTACAATAAAGTATATATATAGTTTTAACTTTTTTAAGTAATAACAAAGGGAAGTGGTTGTAAATGAACAAAAAGGGAAAGGAAATAATCATCTTGTTGATCTTAATAATCTTATTATCCCCTAGCATAAATGCAGAATTCACAGCTACAACAGAAGAAAATGAAAAAACAGTATGTCAGGGTACAACTGGAGTTTTCACTGTATTTGTTGAAGGTTCTGGGAATATTAATGTTAACAAAGAAGGAACCGCCAGTTCTTTTACTACAATTGTCCCCTCAGGTTTAATTCTCAATTCAAATAAAAAGCCAATATTCGTGTACATAACCCCAAGCTCAAAGGTACAGCCAGGAACTTATAATCTTGATTTGAAGATAAATGATGGCTCAATAGAAAAGATCATACTACTAAAGGTAAATGTAAAAGATTGCACAACATTTGAAATATTAGGCATAACAGAAAAAGAAGTATGTGGTTGTGAATCCCAGCAATTCGAGTTTGAAATAAAAAACACAGGAATCTACCAAGAGACTTATGGTTTATCAATAAAAGGTGAAGCTAAGGGATTTATAGAATTAAATAAGAATGAAATAAGTCTTGATCCGGGTAAATCCTCAAAAGTCATAGCTATAGTAAAAGCTCCTTGTGATATTTTTGGAGTCAAAGGTTTCTCATTAAATGTAGAGTCGAAAACAAGCAATTCAGTTGCCGCAATAGATAACACAATAAAGATCAATAATTGCTTCGATTATAGCGCAGTTGCAAGCACAGAGCTTGTTGAAATGTGCGAGCACACAAAAGAAGAGGTACAGCTTACAATAGAGAACACAGCAGACAAAAGTAACACTTACAAAGTTAGTATAGTTGGACCTGCATGGGCAAATCTAGAAAAAAATGAGATCTCCTTAAGCCCAAAAAGCAAGGGAATAGTATCTCTTCTTCTAACACCAGATTATAAGGTCAAGGGAAGTTTTGACATTGAATTAAGGATTGAAGATGCAAATGGTAAGATAAAAAAGAATAAAATAATAAAAACAAATGTAAAAACTTGCCACGATGCATCGCTAGATATAATAAATCCTGTAGAAACAGTATGTCAATCAATCCCAAGAGAAGTTCCTGTATTCATAAGAAACACAGGAGAGTTTGATAAAACATTTGGGTTGGACTCAGATACTGAATGGGCGTCAGTATCTGAGAAAAGGCTAAGTGTAGATGCATCTGACGAAAAAAAAGTTGTGTTGAAACTAGCTCCAAATAAAGAGGTTAAACCGGGAAAGTATCCTGTAAATCTAAAGCTCTCCTCATTAGATGACAGCAATATAGCAAGAGAAGATGGGATAGAGGTTAATGTAATAACAGTAAATGATTGCTACCAACCTTCTGTTGAATCAGAAAGTGTGATAGAAGTAGCTGCAGACAGTGCAACAACATCAGCTGTAACAATAACAAATAATGGAGTAGAAAAAGCAGATTATGAGCTTTCTATAAGTGGAACAGCTTCAAGTTTTGTGCAGTTAAACCCAAGCATAATCACCATTGAACCAAAAAAATCAGAAATTGTCCAACTCTACATCGCTCCAACAGTCAGAGTAGAAAAAGGAGAATACAATGCTAAATTAACAATAAAAGAAAAAGGGTCTAGTGTCCTCGAAGAAAAAGATATGGTAGTTAATGTAAAAGATGTATCCGAAGTAAAGATTCAGGAGACCAATAAAAGCACTAATACAATAACAGGAAAGTTCTCTAATCTGTTCAAATCTAAAGAAAGCCCTGACAAGTTAAAAGAGTTCAAACAAGAAACAGTAATAAAAGAATCAACTAAATTTCAGCTAAAAGGAAAGCCTCATATGCTATCTGTTGAAGAAGTAAGAGAAGATTCTGTTACATTAAAAATAACATCAGATCCTGTAATTGTGGTTCTCTTCTTAAATGATGTCAAAGAAGTAGACATAGATAATGATAAAGTCAATGATTTAAGGTTAACATTAGACTCAATTGAGAATGGAATCCCAATAATAAAAGTAGTAGAAACAAGCACCAATGCAGTTGCAGAGACAAATGAACCAGGATTTTTCTCAAAATACAGGAATTGGATCATAGGAGCGATAATAGTGATCATATTGATAATATTGGCAAGTATTTTTTTATCTGAAGACGAAGACGAAAAAGAAACAAAAGAAGAACCTGAAGAAGAGAAAATCAAAGTGGGGAGGTATGTTTTGGTAGTTATTGCACTAGGAATAATAGCATGGCTACTAAGCAAATATGGTTTATTAATCCAAATAGGTTTATACAAATATTACATTATCCTCGGGTTATTAGTTTTATTAATCCTTGTAGTGATAATAAAATACTGGGAAGAGATATCTTCATTCTTTGAAGAGGAAATTGAAGAAGAGAAAAAAACTGAGAATCATAAAGAAGAAAAACATCCTATAAAGAAAGAAGCTAAAGAAGTGAAAGAAAAGAAAACAGTGAAAAAGTAAATGAGAAGTCGCATATATGAATCACAATCAATAATTCTAGAAGCTGAAGTGATAGCAAAGCCTACTGAAACTGGAAGACATAGCACACTTTCAGAAATAGCATGCGTTGTTACAGGAATAAAACATCCTAATTTCAGATACATGCTAAATAAGCCAATAACAATAGAGGGGCATCATTCAGGTTTAAATGAGAACTTAAAGAAACAAATAGGCTCAGAGTTTATGCAACACCAAAAGGAATAGAGTATTTAACAGTGATCTGTCCGAAGAGGATAGACAAAATAGGTAAAAAAGGTGAGATAATAAGCAGGCATTTTTGTTAAGATTTGAATGATGAATGAAAATACAAACAAACTAGACTCAAAAGAGAATAATGAAGAAGTACCACAAATAAAAATAATATTTTCCCTATTAATAGCAGTAGGGATTTTTTATACATTCGGATATACCAAGGTTATAAACGATCAAAACAACATGATCCAGTCCTTGTTTAGATTCTCAATAGCATTTATGTTGGGGGTAATAGCTTTATTCTTTTATTCCTACAACCACATACGCTGGGGGAACTTTTTTTATTTTTTCTTTATAATCACATTATTATCAATAGTCGCAGGGTGGTTTTTATTTGCGGGAGGGTTTTTAGACATAGACAATGATACCAAAAACAACGAAAGAGTCATACTAAATATATGGACAAATGGTAATAGAGAGATAAATCAAGAAGGGAGAGAAAACGCTCCAAAGATAAAATGGAACAACACAAATAAATATTTGAAAGTATACGAAAATCACAAACGCTATTTTTGGCCAACATTATTTTTCTTAATAGTTTATATGTATCTCAAGCGTAAAGATATACGAGACTTTCTTAAACACAATAAAAAAGGTATATACTTAGTACTATTAATTCTGTTGCTTATCTGTCTTTTAGCCATAGGTTATATAGAGATACGTTCTTAATCAAATAATTTCAAACTTTCAAACTAACAACCTTGCTAACCCCATTGTTCATGCTAACACCATAAATTTGATTAGCTTCAGAGATAATAGTGTCATTATGGCTTATAACAACATATTGGGCCCTTTGAGAATACTGCGCAAATAACTTGCTTAATTTGGTAGAGTTAGTCTTGTCCAAAGCTGCATCAACCTCATCAAATAAGTAAAAGCTCGCAGGCTGGCATTCTTGAATAGCAAAAATAAATGCCAAAGCAGCCATAGTCTTCTCCCCCCCACTTAATCCTTTAATATCCAGATACTTGTTGCCTGTAATTTTGACTTTAATATCCAGCCCGCCATTAAAAGGATCCTCAACATCCTCCAATTCCAAATAGGCATGTCCCTTAGTGGTTAATTGATTAAATATTTCCCTAAAGTTTTTCTCAATTTCACTAAAAGTTTTCATAAAAAGTCCTTTTTTCTTGCTCTCAATTTCATGCATCATCGCAACAACATCCTCTTTTTCCTGTTTTAATTTATCAGACTTCTCAACTAAAGACTGATATTCTTTTTCAAGAGATTCGTAAACTTCTAATGCTTTTAGATTAACATTGCCAAATTTAATTAAATCCTTCTCACCCAAATGTATCTCAGACCTTAGCTCATCTATAGAAACTCCTTTTCTTATGCTAACCTCAATAAAAGGTTCAAATTCTTTCTCTAAGCCTGCAATTTCAGCAGTAATCCTAGCTCTATCAATAGAAAAAACATTAAATCTATTATTTAAAGCAATTACTCTTTCTTCTTCTCTAACTAAATTACTTTCTTTTTGTTGTAACTGCTCCTGTATCTTGTTCTTTTTATTAAATAAATTCTTAAATTCAGAATAAAATTTTTGTTCAATAACTTCTTTTTCTTTTAAGTTGTGATTAGCCTCTTTAATAGAGATTTGCAAAGTTTTCATCTCTTGAGTAAATTCTTCTATCTCCTTGTCATGATCCTTCAAAATTTTAGCAATTTTTTCATATTCAGGAGTTAACATAGTATCCAATTGATTGTTCATATTCTTGATATCTGATTCTAAAGAAACAATTTTTTCTCTAAGAGAAGATCGTTGAGATTCTAGAGAATTTAATCCTAATTCCCCTGCTTCTTTCTGTTTTTTATCCCTTAAAAGCTGAATTTCTCTGCCTAAACTACTTATATCTTGCTGCACATCTTCAATTTCCTTATTCAGTTTAGTTAATTGAGCATTTAATTCCTTTTTATCCTTGTTAAGTTTGTCAAAATCAACAACACCAGTAGTCTTTTCTATCTTCATGATTTCTATTTCAAAATTAGCTTTCTGCTCTCGTAAATTAAAAAGCAAAGCCTCATTCTCGCTCTTATTTTGCTCTAAAGTGTTAATTGTATTCTGTAAATGAGAAACTTCTCCTTCGAGTTTCATAATCTCATCATTTACATCTTTCTCTTTAAACCCTAAGCCTTCTTTTCTTTTTCTATAACCTCCAATCATAGCCCCGCTTGTTTCCATCAAATCTCCATCTAAAGTTACCATCCTAGCACTGCCTATCCCAATATCCCTAGCTATTTCGACATTCTCAACAACAAGTGTATTTCCAAAAACATAGCTAAAAACATTATTAAATTTAGGCTCAAATTTGACCAAGTCCAAAGCAGAGCCATATATTCCTTTTCCTTTTTTAGCAGAAGAAATTTGCACAGGTCTCATCTTATTTAGAGGTAAAAAAGCAACAATTCCCATTTTCTTTTCCTTGAGATATTTAATGCACTTGCTTGCAACTAAATCATCTTGCACAACAACAGCATTAATTCTTGGTCCTGCAGCAACCTCAAGAGCCAGAGAATATTTCTTGTCAACTTCCCCTAAATCTCCAACTGTATTAAAAACGCCATTAATCCCTGCTTTAAGAATCTGTCTTATAGAAAGATCTGCCGCATTTCTCTCTCTAATCCCAATATCCCTAAATTTAAGAGTGGCTAGTTTTTCATTTTTTTCCACAATTTCTCTTCTAGCCTTGCCTAACTGAGAAGCATACATAGAATCATTATTCAGTTTTTTATTTAGCTCATCTGCAACTTCTTTAAACTCTTTTTTAATCTTGCTGATATCTCCCACATTACTTTGAGAAGAAACAGATAATTTTTTTGATATATCCTCTAACAAATAAAAAATCTTGTCTTTTTCTCTCAAAAAAACCTGTTCCTTATCCTTAAAAGAATAAAGCATCTCTTGCTTCCTGTTAATATGGGAATCCAAGTCATCCACAACTTTGCCCTTAGATTCCTTTATACGGGATGCAATAGTTCCTTCTTCTTTGTCATAGTTATTTTTCTCTGAGCTTAGTTTTTTAATATTCTCTCTAATGTCGTTAATTTTTTTGCCTAACTCTTCTCTATCTGATTTTAATTGTTTTTTCCTGATATCAATTCTAGAAAGCTCATTTTGAAGGGTTTCTAACCTGTTTTTATCCCTTGATAAACATTCTCTTAACAGCTCAATTTCTTTATGCAGTTGTTTTTGTTCCTTCTCCCCTTTCAGCTCTATTTCCTCATTAATTCTCTTAATTTCTTGTTTAACAGCATCAATCTCAGTTTTCAGTGACTGTATTTTCTCATCAAATTTAAGTTTTTGCTCCTCATGCTGTTGAATATTATTTTCAATATTCTTCAAATCCGCTCTCTTCTTCTTCAATTGCAAATCGAGAACTGTAGCTTTGCTTCTTTTGACATTCTCTTCTAATTCTCTGTACCTAACAGCCTGATCCCTCTCGCTTTTTAATTCTTTAAGATAAGTATTTCTTTCTGTTAGAATAATTTCAATTTCCCCAATTTTAAGTTGAAATTTTTCTAATTCTCTCATAGCTCTTTCTTTTTTCTCCTGATAAACAGAAATTCCAGCTATATCCTCAATAATCTGCCTTCTTTCCTCAGATCTCATCTCCATAAAATGCACAATATCTCCTTGTAGGATTATATTATGTCCATCAGGATCAATATTTGCAGCACCCAAAAAATCAACAACTTGTTGTTTAGTCATTTTTATGTTATTAATCTTATAGATAGAATTTCCAGTTTGTTTGACTATTCTAGTTATAGCAACTTCTTTTTCTTTTAAAGGAAATAACTCATCAGAATTATCAAAAACAACAGTAGCCTCTGCTTCCTTAAATGGTTTAGAATCCTTCCCACCATTATAAATCAAATTAGCAGTTTTTTCAGCCCTCATAGATTTAGCAGAGCTCTTCCCTAAAACAAAAGTGATCAAATCAGCAATATTGCTATTGTGGACAAAAATACCATTAGCCACAAAGTTATGGTTGTCAGGAACAGTCAAATCATAAACATAAGGTTCTGCTTCAACCTCTTTGATTTCTACAACCTCATCCCAAAATATGTCGGAATTAACTAAATAAGATAGGCTGTTCATTACAGACTCTAATTCCTGAACCCTAGAATTAATAGCCTGCTCTATAAAACTAAAGAAAGCGTCCAAATTCTTAGCCCTGGGCTTGAATATTCCTGTCGCCCAGTCCCTTCTTACTGCAGAAGCATTTTTTAAGCCTATTGCTTTACCAGTGGAGATTCCTGATAAATGCAACATATCCATAGCACCTACCAGAGTAAACTGATCCTTTTTTAGCTCCAAACCTTCTGAATATATTTCTAAAAATCTATCCTCTAAAAGAGGCAAAATCTCTTCCAAACCATCTCTGGTAGGGTTACATCTGTTTTCTACATAAGCTACTAGTTTGGGGTAAGCTTTTCTTAAATTCTTAACTTTAATGCCTAAAAGCTGAACAGCTTTTCTAATAAGTTTATTAGTTTCTTTAGGTAATAAATCCACATTAGGGTTAGATTTTACTTTATTCTTAAGAATATTTTCTAAAGCAGTTTTTTTATGAGAGCATTTTAACGGAATATTTATATAAAAGTTTTTTATATTTTCATAGCCCCATATGTACAGATAATAATAAGGCCTTCTTGTCTTATCAACAGTATTAGAAGCGCAATTTAATCTCATCTTTACTTTGCTAAGAACTCCAAATCTCAAAAGAAGTCTTTGTATTTGATAGGTAAGGTTTTTGTTTTTTGAGCAGTATTCTATTGTTGCAACATCTTTTCTTACGCCTCCATCAGTATCAAATAATCCTGCAAGGACATTAGATATTACATCCAAGTTCGCTTTTAAAATTTCATCAGGAATAATCTTTGTGCTTGCATTTAACTGAATGTCAGGAAATAGGCTCCATATCCATTTTAAAAGAGATTTATCATACCAGATTAAATCAACTATTTTCTCATTTTTTTTATAAACGTTTTTTTTGCTTAATACCCCAAAATGTTTATTTACAATATTGTTTATGTCTTGAATAACATCTTCATCTTGATTTGTAAACCTAACAGTTTGTTTTTTAATATTTCCATCTCCAAGAAGATATCCTAAAAGTCTCGCTTTCTCAGAATCAAAATTCTTTGAAGAGTTTATAGCTATCTTTCTCGGTGTAGAAATCAGGTCATACTCTTTCAATTCACTAACAAGTACACTCTTTAAGGAATCGCCCCTAAAAAGCATAACAGGATGACACCCTGTAGCTTTAACTTCTCTTCCACTCCTAGTCTTGATATTATAAAGTATCTCACCTTCCCTTTTAACAATTTTTGCTATTTTTTTCTCCTCTATTTTCATAGTTATTGGATTAACAGAAAGTATCGAAACATCATTCACTTCACAATAAACCCCATCATCTAAAGTTTTAACATTATCAGAACTTCTAAGGGAGTTCTCAACCAAATCTCCTATTTTTATTTCATCGCCATTAGAAAGAGTAACTATACTATCATAAGATAGACTTTTTCCCGACCCATTTGGACCTATAATACAATTATAATTATTACCAAAAAGAAGTTCAGTCTTCTTTGCAAATGATTTAAATCCCTTAGCAGAGATACTTTTAATGACTGTCATATTTTAAAAAAGATGGTTGCTTGACCTATTTAAAGTTTTTCCCGCCATATGCCCAAAACTGCTGAATACTGCCTTAAAACGCTAGATTTATATATTTATGTCCGCTAAAAATTAATATCTAGAGGATAAAATGGTAGACAAAATAGACATCACAGATATGGTAAAGAAGATCATTGGGAAGAGAAAATCTGATAGTATGGAAAATGAAAATTTTGAAGAGCTTCCTATAATGAAGCCAAAACCCATAAAAGACCAGCAACCAATGACACAGCCAGTAAACAGAAGAGATGAAAAGATTTTCTTTAAGTGCATGGACTGCAACTTTAAATTTAGGGCTTTTGAATACAAAGATAGGCCTAGATGCCCTTATTGCTCAAATTTCAACACTGTAAAAGGACATTCTATATTTAAAGAATTAATCTAAAATTCCCCTATTCTCTTTTGCTTCTTAGTTTCTATTAACCTCTTATAAGAATCCCAGCTCTTCCTTATTATATCAGGGTAATCTTTATAATGTTTTTTAAGAAATTCCTGAGTCTTAGGATCACTCGGATATCCTGAATTAAAGTCTATTTTAATTTTCTTTTTTATCTTTTCAATTTCCCGATCTCTTGTTACCTTTGCAATAATTGAAGCTGCAGCCACAGGCAAGAATCTTTCAGCCCTATGGTCACATATTAATTCAGTTTTTACCTTTATTCTTTCATTTAAAAAATCAGAAAATTTTTTAATATTGGGACTAGGGCAGTCTACTATCGCCTTTTGTGACCTCAAGTGATTAATAATTTTAACCATCTTTTCACCTTCAAGCCAATTTAGATTAGTAGTCTCAGAAAAAACAGCTTCATCAATTTCAAATGGAGGAATCAAAATAATTTCGTGCTTTTTTACTATTTCAATTATCTTATCATACAAAAACTCTCTTTGTTTAGGGGTCAAAGATTTAGAGTCCGCAACACCAAGATTTTTCAGCTTAGGAATATCTTTATCATCTACTAATACACCAGCTATGACCATTGGTCCTATAACTGGACCCTTCCCCGCATCATCAACCCCTACTATCATTACCATTCAATAACTCACCTACGGTCTCTTTTGTTTTCTCAAATAAATAATTTCTTTCAATCTCTAAAAATTTAAACTTATATACTTTCCAACCCGCCTTTTTTAGGTAATACTCTCTTATCTTATCTCTTTGCCTCCCATTTTTTGTAAAATGTTTATAATATCCGTAAATCTCTATAATAACTTTCTGTTTTGGAAACTGGAAATCTGGTCTGTACAGCGTTTCCCCTGTAGAATCTCGTTCATCAAACAAAAAATCTTCTCCTTCAGTAAAGTTACTTTTTAAGAATGTTAGCATCTTCTCCTCTACCTTACTAATCTTAATTGGTTGGGATCGTTTCAATCTATCTAGTTCTTCTGGATGAGCTTTTAGTCTGTCTCTATGTCTTTTAATCAATCTTTCCCTATAATCTTTATTACGCCATAAGTTTCTAGTTATTTCTGCCATTTTTATTCTTCTCTCATAACTGACAGGATGAGAAATATAATGCCTTTTTATTCCCGCACTAACTTTATCCCCCCATGTGACCTTCCTTCCAATACCATTTTCCGATATCTTCTTCTTTATTTTATCGGCTCTTTCTTTTCCGTATCTTTCCTCAATTGTTCTATTAACAAAATATTCCCCTGCATTTCTGATACCTACACCGCTATTCTTTAATATTCTTACAATTGGAAATCTTGAAACACCGTAATCCCTAGCTATTCTCTCAGTAGTTTTATTCTGATCTCTATAGGCCACCACTATCTGTTCTTGCGGTAATTCAAGTTTATTCCATGCTTTTTGTAATCCTATTTTACCCCTATTCCAGACAGTTCTACCTTTTAAAGAAGCAGCAAGATTTTTTCTCCAGATTTCATTGAAAATTCTTTTTTTGCCCCTATTTGATTGGCTAATCTTATTTCTTATTAATACCGCCATATCGCCGTATTTATCATCATAACTTCTATTTTTAAGTGCCAGACTTAAGTTTTTTGCATGTTCACGACTTCTAATTGGTTTTTTCTTACCTATAAGTTTTTCAGAGATTTTCATTCTGTGTTCTAAAGATAAATTTTTCCTTGTTTTACTATGCAATTTTACAAGTTCTAAATAATCTTGGTCAAATTTAGCCTTATAGTAAAGTCCAATAAATTTTCTGTTAATTCCAGTTTTCTTTTGTAATTCATTCAAGGTCAAACTTAAATTATTTTTATAATCTGCATATAGCCCATCAAGAATTTTTTGTTGTTCTTCATTTAAGCCCATAGAGTAATCAATAAGTTTGTATTTATAAGCCTCGCGCGCGAGGTTATCTCTTTGACTAGTGAATAGAAAATATATATTACAGAATATATATAAAGACTAAAAGCTCATAGATATTTCCATGCTTCTTCATCCTCTTTATTAAGCCAATCTTTCTTTAAGACTTCTTCAGACATGAGCATAACTCCTAAAAGTTCCAAATCTAATTTAGCCATATAAAAATAGGTATTAACCTGTTTAAATATTTAATCCCTAAATCTCTCAACTTCCTCAATTATTTTATCCTTATTCTTAGCACTCATTAGATTAACTCTCAATTCCTTGCTTCCATTAAAGCCTTTGCAAAAATTTAAAGCTGTGAATCTTAGGTTAGATACATTAACAAAATCATATTTTTCACATAGCCCCATATACTCTAAAAATAGCTTAACCTTGCCTTCCTTTGTAGCAGTTTTCTCTTTCCCAGTTCTAAAATAATGATTTATTTCATTAAATATCATAGGATTATTCATAGCAGCTCTTCCTATCATAATATAATCGCATTTGCTGTAATCCAATAATTCTTTAGCTTTCTCGCCATTTATAATATCCCCATTTCCAATAACAGGAACCCCAACATTTTCTTTAATTTGCTTTATCACACTCCAGTTAGCTTTTCCCTTATATCCTTGTTCTTTAGTCCTTCCGTGTATTGTAATTGCACTAGCACCAGCTTTTTCCATAATCTTAGCCAATTCCAAAGCTTCAACTTTCTTAAATCCAGACCTCATCTTGACAGTAACAGGTTTCTCTAAATTTTTGGATAAAGTCTCTACTATTTTCTTTACTCTTTCTTTTTCTCTCAATAAAGCACTTCCATACCCTTGTTCAACTATTTTCTTACTAGGGCATCCAAAATTCAGGTCAATCACATCAAAATGATTCTCAAATTTCAAAGCAGCTTTCAATAAGATCTTAGGATTTCTCCCAAATAATTGTAGTCCAACTAATTTTTCTTCTTTAGAGGTCTCAGCTAATTTCAAGGTTCTAGGATTATCCCTTATTATAGCCATAGCATTTAATTGCTCAGTATAAGTCAAAGCAGCCCCATATTTTTGGCATAACAGTCTAAATGGCAATGTAGAAACATCTGCCATGGGTGCTAACACAAATTTATTCTTTAACTTAGGAAACCCCATATTTAGTTCCTAATCGCAATAAATTTAAACATTTCTTAATAAGGCAATATATGTTATATCTTAAAGATTCTTACAAGAAAGAATTTGAAGCAAAAGTTATCGAATCTAATAAAGGTAGGATAATCCTGGATGGAAGCTATTTCTATCCCTCCTCAGGAGGTCAACCCCCCGATAAAGGAATAATGATTCATGACCCCCAAGAATTCAAAGTTTTAGAGGTAAAAAAAGAAGATGGAAAAGTTGTTCATATTCTAGATCAAGAAGGTCTTAAAGTAAACGACAGTGTGAAGTGCATCATAGATTGGAACAGAAGATACAAGCTTATGAGAATGCATACAGCATCGCACATAATTAGTGCAGTAATACACAAAGAAACAAATGCCATGATAACAGGAAATCAGCTAGACGAAGAAAAGTCAAGAATAGACTTCTCCTTAGAAGATTTTAAAAAAGAATTATTTGAAAAATATGTAGAAGAAGCAAATAAAGAAATAAAAAAAGATCATAAAATAACAATAAAGATAATCCCGAAAGAAGAAGCTGAAAAAATTGAAAATTTGTCAAGATTGGCTAAGGGTCTTCCCCCTAGTCTTAAAGAGATAAGAGTAGTAAAAATAGGCTCAATAGATGAACAAGCAGATGGTGGCACTCATGTCTCTTCAACAAAAGAAATAGGAAAAATTAAGTTGCTATCAATAGAGAATAAAGGCAGATCTAACAGGAGAATGTACTTTAGTTTAGAATAAAAACATTAATATATCTGTTCTTATTAGCAAGATTAATGAAAAGAAACATATACAAGGAGCAAAGAGTTGGTGTTTTTATAGATATTCAAAATCTCTATTACTCTTCTAAACATTTATACAAGAAAAAAGTAAATTTCAAAGCAGTTTTAGATGAAGCAGTAAATAACAGAACATTAATCAGGGCAATAGCATATGTAGTAAGAGCCGATGAATTAAAAGAAAACACATTCTTTGAAGCTTTAGAAAATATAGGCTTTGATATCCAAGAAAAAGAGTTACAAATTTTTGCAGGAGGCATGAAAAAAGGTGACTGGGATGTAGGAATTGCAGTAGACACAATAAAGATGGCGCAAAAATTAGATGTAGTTGTCTTAGTGTCAGGAGATGGAGATTACGCTCCTCTAGTAGAATACCTCAAAAATGCCCAAGGATGCAGAGTAGAAGTTATGGCTTTTGGAAGATCCACTTCCTCAAAACTAAGAGATGTAGCAGATGAGTTTATCGACCTAGATTCTAATAAAAAGTATTTACTACCATCTTAACCAGAACCCTTTTAAATCTTAATAAATCTTTAAAATAAAGAGCGGGCCGGTAGTTTAGTGGCTATAACGACGCCCTTACAAGGCGTAGGTCGCATGTTCGAATCATGCCCGGCCCAATCTAAACTTTTTTATACTAAGAAATTTCTTTAAAACAAATGAAAAAGGCTCTAAAAAATAAAAAAAGGCATATTTCTATAGCACCAAAACCTAAAAGAAAGGCAAAATATGTACCGTTAGTGCCTTCTCCTGATAGAAAAAAATCAAAAATGCATAAAGAGAAGAGATATCATTTATTTAATGAAATAAGACTTAAGATGAAGGAAATAAGATTATTAAAAAAAAGAAAAAGTAAGAATTTCTCAAGAAAGATTAAAAAACCAACAGTGCCAACACCCTTTGGAGAAATAAAAAAAGATATTAAAAAAATAAATTCATCAATAAAAGAATTAGAAAATAAGGAAAAGCTAGGTTTAAGAAGATTTACAAAGAAGATAGGAAGATGGATGGCAAGAGAAACAGGAGAGGTAAGCTCAAGGGGAATGATAGAAAAACCATCTAAATACCAAAAAATTCCAAAACCTCACGCAATAAAAATTCCAAAACTTTACATAGCACAAACACCCAACCCTCAAAAAAGGGGATTTTTTTCAAGATTAAAATCATTTGAGCATAAAGAAGCAAAAAAAATTGATAATACTATAGAAGAAATTAAAGAACATTTGGGGGAAGATAAAAAAGAACTAGTGAGGCATATCAAAAAAGAGGTAGTAGACCTAAGCAGGTATATAGAAAACAAAGAAGAAAAAGACATAAAAGGATTAATGAGAACAACGCATAAAAAAATAGCAACCCCAAAACCACAGAAGTTGTATATGCCAACTCCAAGGGGGAATAAGAGGGATATACAAATCAAACCATCTCCTATCTATGAAGTTCACGTAATAGAAGACTTACCTGATCCATATCAGCTATCCATTTCAAAAGCAGCAAGAAGAAACAAAGTGCTGAAAGGGTTGATAATAGAAGAAGAAAGGTTAAAGAAAAAAATGTCTGAGTTAGAAAATGCAGAACTAGTTTATTATAAACTATAGATAGAGGTGATAACTTGAAAACCTATAAGAAATTTAGGCAGTAAATGGATTAAGTTTTTATTCTAAAAGAATGTTTCATAATCTAAATTTAGCAACAGGGCACTCAATAGTTCAAGGTTCTAATGAGTTTCCAGAAATAAGAACTATTTGTACTGGTTATAGCAACAGATTACAAAAAGCACAAGGGGTTGATTGAAATGTCAGATGATCCAAGTTATGGAAGTAGAAAATCAAAAAATGATAAAAAAGCAAAAAGAAGATTCAGAGTTTACAAAAAAGGCGGAAAAGAAAGAACAATGAATATCTAATGGCAAAGTTCATATGCAAAGCGCAAAAATAATCTTGTTGCCTACGGGAGCTTCAACAATAAGAATCTGCCTTCCCCAATAATCATTGCAAAAAAAGAAGCAGGAGCAAGGCTTAAATATATTGAAAGATTCTCTAAACTAGAGGTGAATTAAGATAGATGTTCTAAAAAAACTGGCAAATGCAAATGGTCCAAGCGGAAATGAAATCGCAGTAAGAAAAATAATCCAAGAGGAAATAAGGCCTTACGTCGATGAAATAAGAGTAAATAAACTAGGAAATTTAATAGCTAGAAAAAAAGGAAAAGGCAAAAAAGTAATGCTTGCTGCTCACATGGATGAAGTAGCATTAATGGTAAAAAAAATTGATGTCAATGGTTTTATCAGAATAGCAACAATAGGGGGAGTCGAAGTTCTAACATTATTAGGCCAAGTAGTAAAAATTATTAACGCTGCTGGAAAACCCATATGCACAGGTGTAGTATCCTATGGGGAGTTACACGAAGGATCTGAAATAAAAGAACTACCAAAATTGGAGTATTTATACATAGACACAGGTCTGACAAAGGAAGAATTAATAAAAAAAGGAATAGGCACTGGTAGTTACATAGTTCCAACACAACATTTTGAAACATTAGGAAACAAAGATATTATCACAGGAAAAGCCTTAGATGATAGGGTTGGTTGTTACATATTAATAGAATTAGCAAAATTAATCAAAAAAACAAAACTTGATATCTATTTTGTGTTTAGTGTTCAGGAAGAAATAGGATTATATGGTGCAAAAACTTCAGTATTTGAAATCAATCCCAGCTGGGGAATAGCAGTAGATGTAACTGTTGCAACAGATTCAGATTTAAAAGGAAACGTCTCAAGGACAATGGGTACAGGTCCTTTCTTAACAATTAAAGATGCTGAAATAATAGCAAGTCCTTTTCTAGATGAACACATAAAAAAAATTGCTAAAAAAAATAAAATTCCTTTAAATTTAGAGATAGCAGAATTTGGTACCAGTGATGCAACTAACATGATGCTTCATGGAGGAGGAGTTCCTTCTACAATAGTGGGTGTTGCAATAAGGAATATCCATACAACAGTAGGATTAGCAAGCATAAAAGATATTAAAAATTGTATTAAATTGTTGCAATTAGTTTTAAAAAACCCACCCAACTTTTGAAATAATCACCTTTTTTTATTTAAAATTTCTTTGGAAAGATAATCTCCCCTTTTTTAGTTCCTAAATTAAAGCTCCCAGTAATATTGCTTTCACTCCTATATTTTCCAAATTGTAAATCAATTTCTTTTACTTCTCTTAATTTCCAATCTTTTAATTCAGAACTAATCCCTAAGTTAATCCCGTTTACACCAGGATGTAACATCAATTCAATTCCACTATACCCCAACTACAATCAAGATGTGGAACTAAATCCAAGTACCATCTTTTAGGAAGGTCTACTGTAGAGTATCATGAGATACCTGTAAAAGTTCCATCATAGCCTTCTAATGAAGGTAGTGTATGAAGCCTTCTTAATCCAATCATTAGACCAACATCATAAAAGGTTATCCATTTCATCAAGAGAAGCTCCCAAGTATGCCCATAGAGGAATTTCATTTCTGAAAGTCTTCCCAACATCAGTTATTTGTTTATCTTGATTTAATCTAGACTCTAGTGCATAACTACTTCCTTCATAGCCTGCAAACAAAGGAGGTTATGCCTTTACAGTATTATAAATTGAAGCTATTATTGAGATGTCGGATTAACGTCACTTCGTTTCTTCAAAAAAATTTAATTCTTTTCTTTAGAATCATAAGAAAACAAGCAAGTAAAGAATTAATAAATGCATTCTCGTTAGGACTTCTCTTTTGTGTTATTTATGTTCTCTTTTTACTTTTGTTAAAGATAGGGGTGGAGTTTATAATTCTAAGGTGGCTATAAATATAATAATCTCTATAACTACACCAAAAATCCCTCCAACAATTTTAGAGATTTTAGTCAGAAAGAGAGAAACAAATGCATTAACTACCGATAAAACAAAGAAAGCTGTTAATTTTACTAATTGTAATTCTACTTCACTTTCTACACCCATAAACCCTCAATTTATGAGAAGGAAGGACTAGATAAAAGCCTTCCCTTTCAATTTCTCAAACGATAAGCTTTGTGTAAAAAGTAAGCCTTTATTCAAACTTTTTACACAGAAAACCTACTTTATACACAAATGCCACTTATTACACAAAGCCTCAAGAAAGAACAGATTTGAACAGCTCAAAAAGAAAGGGTTGATCTAACTGAAACTAGTTGTAGATAGCAACATTCTCTTTACATTTTTCGGGAAAAATTCAATGCTAAGGAATATACTGTCAAAGAAAAACATTCAGTTATACGCGCCAGAACATGCCCTAAAAGAAATAGACAAGTATAGAGAAGAAATAAGAAGAAAGACAAAAATAACCCAAGAAGAGTTTAAAGAAATCAGAGCAGAACTAAAAATAAAAATTCAGTTTATCGCATTAGGAGAATACCCAAATTTTCTAAAAGAGGTCAAATTAACAAAAGAAATAACTCAAGGAGAAAATGAAGAAATACCCAGTGATATAGACTTTCTAGCATTTGCCATAAAATTTAAGTATCCTTTGTGGTCAAATGATAGTTTATTAAAAAAGCAAAAACAGGTTACAGTAATAACCACAAAAGAGATTATAGAAATTCTTGATGAAAATTATGAATAAAACTACCTTCTTAGCTTTCCTCTGCTTTCAAATATTGTTTTTTCTCTTCTCTCAAACTGATTCATCTTTTCAACAAGCTTAGCTTTCATTCTAAGGTAATCAATTTCGTGTAATGCTTTTTCCTTGAAAAGTTTATCTAATTTAGAAATTTCATATTCAAGTTGTTTTTTCTTCAACAATAGTAATCTTTTCTCTTTTCTTTCATCTTGTAATGATTTTTCCTGCCTGTGTTTAAACCTTAAATCATTCAGTCTCTTTATTTTTTCAATTAATTCAGCTTTATCTTTAAGATAACTTAATTCGCTAATCTTGCGCTCTCTGAAAGCTTGTTCCAAATCATCAACTTTAGATAGAAGATGCTTTCTCCTCAGCAAGATACCTTGCATTTCTCCAACCTCTTCTTCAGTAACCTGTTTCTCTTTGGTCATAAGTTGAGCTCTCTCTATTTTCTTTAACTTTTCCACAAGCTGCGCCTTAGTCTTTAAATAAAATAGTTCAGTAATTATGCCCATGTCATGTTTTTTCTCAAGCTCGGCAATATTTTTTTCAATGTCTTTTTTCTTCAAAAAAATCAGGTTCTTTCTTTTCAATTCAAATCCAAAAGAATCTAGTTTACGTCGTTCTTCATATATCCTGTCTATCCTATTAATTTTTTCAACTATTTTTGCCTTGCTTCTGAGATAATCTAACTCAGAAATTATCTTGTTGCTATAACTAGAATCAAGCTTTAAAAGTTCATACCTGAGTTTTTTCCTATTCTTCTCTAAAGTTTCTTCATCAATCTCTTGCTTTGTAATTGTTTCTTTCTTTCGGGATATTAATTTGCTAAATATGTTTCTACTCGAATGCAAAAAACCTGTAAATCTATCCTTTATTGTAATTTCCCTTCTGATATCATTCTGCAATTCAACAATAGCTCTCTCATGATAAACTTCCTCTTC
>Ga0209541_10003224_pt1 | contig 30177 bp, 33 predicted proteins | sample RifCSPlowO2_01_FD_184027 | JGI IMG/M metagenome (GOLD analysis project Ga0209541, IMG submission 184027) | Groundwater microbial communities from Rifle, Colorado - Rifle CSP2_plank lowO2_0.1 (SPAdes) (version 2) | ecosystem: Environmental > Aquatic > Deep subsurface > Groundwater | place... | reverse complement strand
AACTTTGCCTAACAGTTCATATGCGAAAAGCAACAAATTTGGGCATATGGAACCTAGACAAGCTAAAGCTCCAACCTTCATAAGTATAATTTTCGTAATTATCTGAGAGTTATAAAAATCTAATACAACACTCAATCAACAAAACTTACATGATTCTCTTTACGAAGATGAATGACATTGTTGACAAAGCTCTCTATTTTGGGTTCATGACTTACAAGAATAACCTGCTGCAAATCAAGCTCTTCAAGAACATATCTGACACGCTCAAGCTGCTCTGAAGAAAACCCATCTGTAGGCTCATCAAGTATAATCACATCGTTTGTCTTAATTGTGCTAAGCACATTATTGATAACCTGATTGAGTGCTAACCTGTAGGAAAGAGCGCACGCTGTCTTCTCTCCGCCGCTAAGAAAAGTATAGTCAATATCATGGGAATTCTGTTCAATCAGGGGGGTAAAGTCGCTGTCAAGACGAACCGAAAACCCCTCTTCAGCTACAAGAATAGAAAACCATTTTTGAAACAAAACATCAAAATCACGGTGAACTTTTGAAAAAACATGCCTTTCAATAACATCAAGAACTGAAAGAAAATACTGCAAAACCCATTGCTCAATAAGAGAAAGCCTGCTGGCAAGAGAAGAAATAGCCTCTTTGCGGGAAATTTCAGACTGAAGCTCAAGAAGAGAACGCCCAGTCTCACGGATTTCAACAGATAGCGTGTTTTCCTTTAGAGCAAACTCGCGCTCCTGTAATGATAAAGTATCAATCTCATGTTTAAGAGACTGAATGCGCGCCTGAAGGTCAGAAAGCCCATCAATCTTTGAAGATACCTCGCTTTGGCGCAAAGAGGCAGTTTTAAGTTGCTCGTTAAGGCTAAAAATTTGTCCTTGAAGCTGTTTTTCCCTCTGCTCCTGCTCAAAAATGTGTTGTTGATAAATGAGAGCAACCTGAAGCTGCTTCTCACTCTCGCGAAGATTTTCTTGCTGCAACCGAAAAGCGGCAAGGTCTTCTTCATTCTTCTTGCACTTCCCTTCAAGCTTGGAAATCCCAGCTAAATAAGATATAATTTTAGAAGACTCGGCTGCATGAACCTCTTTTTTATGGGACAAACCAACCTCCTGCCTACAAACAGGACACGAAGACAAGGAAGAGATGTGTGATAAAAAGCCTTCAGAAGACTGCTTAAAAGTCTGGAAGCGATGTATGGAAAGCCGATCCTCATAAAGAGCCTGCTCAGATAGTTTGATCTTCTCATTAAGAGAAAAAAGCTCTGATGAAAGTTTCTCTGCAGAAGTCTCTGGCAATATATGCTGCTCTCTAAGTTGTAAAAGTGAAGAAGCAACTGCAGAAAGCTCACCCATCTGGGTAGATAAGCCTTTATGAAGCTGCGTATACTCTTGCTCCAAAAGAGCTTTCTGTTGCTGCAATGAACTGAGAACTTGCATCTGCTTCTCAAGGGAAGTATAATTCTCCAATAAAGAAAAAAGAGTATTTTGAATGCGGCCAAGTTCTTTGGTAACAGAAGCAAGATTCTCTTTTAGAGAGTTAAGCTGAGAAGAAAGCCCATCAAGTTGTTGCTTTTTCTGCGAAAGGTCACTAACCTGCCCTGAAAGCTCTCTGGTGCGACCACGAAGGCTGGTAAGAAAAATAGAGGCATTGTCTTTTATCCTTTGATATTTATCGATTCCAAAAACCTTTCGAAGAGTGGTAAGTCGAACCTCTTTGTCACCAAGAAGAATATGCTTCATCTCTTCCTGGGGGGTATAGATAGTATACCGGTAAACAAGAGACTTTGACTTTGTAAGAAGGTCCGGAGGATAAGAAAGTATATCTAAAATCCGCTGACGAAGTTCAAGTGCAGTATATTCCTTGGAAACTCCATCAACAGTCAAAATCCCGGCGTCTTGGCTCACAGAAGTAGATGTGCGTTTGAGGTGCCGTTCAATGCAGATTTCCTTTCCAGAAATCTCAAATGTAAGGCGGACAAAACCAGAAGAAGCACCATTTCGTAAAATAGTACTGCCAGAAATAAACCCCCTGTTAATACCAAAAAGAGCAAACTCAACAGCAAGTAGAATCGTGGATTTCCCGCTGCCAACATCTCCGGAAAGAAGAACGCTTCCCTTTGGAAAGTTAATAGTGGCATCAACATAACTTCTTATATTGTGAAGCACAAGTCTCAAAAAAAGCATTATAAATTCTCCTGCAGGGAGAACAACGAAGAAACATTGCGGACAACACGCTTCTCAAAATCAGCATTCTTCTCCCCGTCTTGTTTCTCTGTATTAAGACAGACCATAAGAGAGGAAACAAAAGACTCTATATTGGAAATACCAAAAGAAGAAATATCGACAGGGCTCTTATTATCCCGAACAACTGAAGACTCAATCTCTAAGATTTGCTCTGAAGCAATAGTCTCCTCTTCAATAAACTCCTTGCTTGTTAGTTTATGCGTATTCTTGAGCACACAGTAAGCAGAAGAAAGGTTTGAGAAAATGTTGCGAAAATTAATATCAGAAGGTTTGCCAGAAGAAAGCACCCCTTCAAAACGCAAAGTAACAATCCTGTCTGTAACATCTTTGACAGTTGAAATTACGTCTCTTTCAATAGCATCAGGAGTCTTGTCAGCGGCATCAAACACATAAGAAACAACTTCTTTCAGGCGAATTGGGATATGGCGAATGTTAAGCTTATCATCAACAATGTAAAATCCTCCGCAACCAAGCTCTTCAAGCTCCTTAAAGTTATTCGGAAAAGAAGGTCCTGGGTAGGAAAGAATGCCATCTGAAAAAGAGGTTTTAAAAACAAAATGAGGGTGCCCACCCGCATAATAATGGAAATTTTTTGGTAAGGTGGCAACGGAGGTACTATCAACCATCTCAAGCTCGGGAGGCCTGAATTCATTGATAAGGGTATGAAATAAAAAAATCTTAAACCCTGCTTCTTTCTCAAGATGCTCTCGTGAAAGGCGCTCATAATCAAGACGCTCAAGACCCCCCTTTTTACCAAGAAGACCCGTTAACTTAACCCCTGTTTTGTCTGTTGTAAAGACAAGTTTTCCATCATCATCAAAGCGCATAACATTATGAACTAAACCAGCCTCTTCAAGAACATCAAGCATAGTCTTACCACTATAAGAAAAATCATGGCTTCCAGGAATAATATAAACATTAATATCATGGTCACGAACGCGGCGAAGTAGGGCTGCAGTCTCGCGTAGAAGGTCTATAGATGGGATAGCCGTGTTAAAGAGGTCACCAGCAATAAGGATAAATCCAACATGCTCTTTAATACAAATATCCATTATTCTTTCAAAGGATTTTATGCCAAGAGCCTTCAAGGATTCTTCTCGCCAGCCACCAATATGGCAGTCAGCAAGATGGGCAAACTTCATAAAGTAAAGACAGCAGCGATTTTTATAAAGATAGCTGTAATGTCACATATACAAGGGGGTTGTGGTGTAGCTTGGACGAGCATCGGGCATTCGGGATGCCCAGACCCCGGTCCAAATCCGGGCAACCCCATAAAATGAAAAGCGAAATATCAGCAGGAATTATTGTATATAAAGAGAAAAATGGTAGAGTGGAGTATCTCCTATTAAAAGGAAAGGGGCACACTAACTTCAATTTTCCGAAAGGAACCAAAGAAAAAGGAGAGTCAGATGAAAAAACAGCAAGAAGAGAGACAAAAGAAGAGACTGGATTAGATGATATTAAGTTGGAAGACAACTTCAAAGAAAAAACATACTGGATATATTATTTTCAAGGAAATAAAGTAAAAAAAGAAGTCACATACTTTCTTGGAGAAACAAAAGAAGATAAAGTCATCCTGTCAGATGAGCATGAAGCTTTCATGTGGGCTGAAAAAGAAGAAGCACAAAAACTCTTAAAGTTTAAAAACCTAAATGGATTGATTGAAAAAGCAGATAACTTCATAAGGGCTCGTAGCTCAGTCTGGTAGAGCATCGCCTTCGCAAGGCGGGGGCCGCGGGTTCGAATCCCGCCGAGTCCATAACATGATTAACAAGGTTCTATTAAAAAGTGAATGTAACACATCAAGAACGGGGAGCAGTTCTTCATATTTAAAAGGGTAAATTAAACTACTCCCATCTTCTCATAAAAAAATATATAACCGCGGCAGGCCAAAAAAATAGTATCCAAAAAATTAACCAACCTACGCTTCCCTTTGATTTGTTGCTATCTGCTTCGGTTTCTTTTTTTAGTTTGCTCTTACATTTAGGGCAAATACTAAGCGATTTCTTTAGTACACCACCACAGGAATAGCAAGAGACTTCATCTGCTTTTCTCTTTCGCCGCCCATGATGTTCGCCTGAATCTTTTGGTCTTGTTTTCACCATGTCATTTAAATAAATACTTCATTTATTTAAACATTTCGAACGAAAAATGTTGCCTTTCATTTATTAGCGATATATTAAGTCCTCACAAAGAAATCTTCTGACCATCATGAAATAAATGAACAGACTTTCCTTCTTGATAGCCACATTCTTTGGCAAGTTCGACGCATGGACTAAGAACCGTGCTGTTCCCCTGGCAGGGAATAACATGCTGTGGCTTGACCATTTTAAATAAGTCACGAATGTCTTCCCTAAAAACATGCCCTGAGACATGAACATCCTTAAAAATGCGGACACCACGGCGACGGAGCTTCTCTTCAAGCCTGGCACGATTGGCGATATTAATAGGAACAGGGATGGTCCTGTTGGAAAACACCATATGATCATCTGCAGCAAAATCGAAAGGAAGTTGCTTGGTCATTATCTTATTAAGAACAGAGGTCTGCTCTCCCTGCCCTCCAGTGCAAACAACAAGGTAATTATCCTTTCCTTTTTTCTCAATTTCCTGAAGCTTGGCAGCAATTCTGTTTGCAGAACCTACAATCTCTGCCTGTGAAGAGAAATTAACTGCCTGAATCGCTTCAGCAGCACGGGCATATTTCAAAAGGCTACGGCCTAAAAAGACAACCTTGCGGTTAAGCTTTGAGCCAAATTCAATCAGGCTCTTCAAGCGAGGGATATGGGAAGCAAAAGTGGTCGTAAAAATAGCATTTCCAGCATTATCGGAATTCAAAAGAACATCTTCAAGCATATGCCTGGCAACACGCTCAGAGGGGGTCTTTCCAGGCGCATGGGCATAAAGAGCATCAATAACAAGTGCGACAACATTTTCCTTGCTGAACTGTCGAAGACGTTTTAGATTTGGTTTCTGTCCTACAATAGGATGCTGGTCAAATTTAAAATCATTTGCATAAAGCACAATCCCTTCTGGTGTGTGGACCGCGACTATTGCGGTTTGGATTGTACTGTGAGTAACGCCAATAAATTCAATTTCAATATTTTTTGAAACGCGAATAAATGAGTTAGGATTGACTGTCTTAATAGGTTGCTTGAAAGAAAGACGCTCATCGCGGATCATGTCACGAAGAACACGTGTAGTGTACGGTGTGCCAAGAACAGGGGCATTTCCATAGCGCGGAGCAAGGTAGGGTGTTGCACCGAGATGGTCTAAGTGGCAATGACTAAGAACAACCGCTTTTGTAAGTGGCCGCCATTTTGCTAGAGGAGCATCATTAGGAATAGCACCAAGACGTATAAGCCCATCAGTTGTAAGATTTCGCCTATCCCCCCCCTCCTCTTCAAAATCCATAAGTTTAGGAAGATAAAAACCCATATCAAGGGTTACAACCTCATCACCGACACGAAGGGCACTCATATTCTGGCCAACTTCACTATAACCGCCAACTGCACAAAATTCCATGACAAAAGAAAGTCTTAATAATAACTTTATATAGGTTTGCCTTAAAAATGATTAAAAATGGGGATAAAGTCGTTGCAAGAAAAGTCCGCTGGTGCACGACACCATGGCAAAGATTCTTAGGGCAACGCTGCAAAAAAAATCTAAGAGAAGGTGAGGCAACGATATTTCTTGGAAAAAAAGAAACAAAATTGAATATGACCGTAGATATGCTTTTTGTATTCGCTCCTCTTGATATCATCTGGCTGGACAGCAAAAAAAAGATTGTAGATATAAAAAAAGGTGTGCTCCCTTTTACCCCATGGATTGTCCCGAAAAAGAAAGCAAAGTATATGATAGAACTAAGAAAGGGAAAAGCAGAAAGTCTTAAAGAGGAAGATACGCTTTCATTCTAAAAAAACCCTACCTATTTTCCTCTTTTCTAAAGCGTCTGAAAGAATGAAAGAATAAGTAATAAGAGGCAAAGGCAATTGTAACAAAAAGAGCTACAACATTTGAAATGCTAAGATGTGAAAGAATATCTTTCTCAAAATTGAAAAGACCGGTAATGAACCCCCTATCAGAAGAAGATTCTTCTGGCTTGGAAGGTAAAAGGTCTTGAGAGGTACAGGCAGCACAAGGCCCACCGCAATCAATATCTTCTTCTCCCTGATTAAGAACACTGTCAAAACAGGTTGTAAGGGAAGTCGGTTCCTTGCTAGAAGAAGACTCCCCAGATTCCTGCAACAAAGAAGGCTCTGTAAAGACACCTGTCAAAGTCTTGTCTCGTCTTCTGGAACCACCCCCAGACGAAGAGCTGGATGAAGAACCAGATTCTCCAAATAGGGCATACAAACTAAAATGATTAACTAAAGCGTAAACGCTGTAGTCTGTAGTATTCACAAAGCTATCAAGAATCTCCCAAGAAGAGGAGCTATCATTGTAATAATAAATGCGAAGGGAATTTTCAGAAACACCAAGAGAAGCTAAATCTGAAGGGTCATAAAAGAAAGTAAGGGAAGCGTTTATGAGGGCCGAATTAAGACTCTGATTAGTAAAAGTAATATTACGGGCAAGACCAACAAGGCTAACCGAAGAAGGAGAAGAAGGAAGTGATATATTTGTTGCTACAATAACAGAGATGTTAGAAAAGTCCTCACTAGAAGTAAGAGATATCATTGTGCTATTTACATCAATCGTGGTGGTCCGGTTGTGCACAAGACCAATAAGATGTGTAGTATCAGATGGAAGGGTGTAATTTGGAGGGTAATAAACACACGATGAAACTAAAGAAGGTATCAAAAGAGTTGTTCCACAAGAGGAACTGTCACTACAAGAGCGGCTGCGGGTACTGTTGGGAAAGCAAGAAGACCACAAAGAACATTCCCAGGATTCAATGCAGGAAGCATAGGAAAGGGAAAAAGAACGTAAGACAGGCGAAAGACCACCAGAAAAAGCAAGCTCTGCATTGAAAGTAAGGTTGCTTTCATTCAAAAGGGAGATTGTGCTATTTGCATCAACAAGAGTCCATGAATCACCATCATTAAAAGAATAATTAAAAGAAACATTGCCATCATAGTCTGCAAGAAAAATACCTGTAGAATTAACCACCGGAAGAGAAAGAGCCGAAGTCCTAATAAGACCAAAGAAAGGATAAGAAGCGTAAGAAAGAGAAAAGCCTTCAACCCAAGATGTGTTGTTTCCATCAAGGTAAGTGCGCACATAAAGGGTTGGAGAAAAAGGGAAAGAAGAAATGCCCTCGCTAAGAGAAGAAATCAAAGTGGTCTCGTAAGAAGGCTGCCAGGCCCCATCAACATAAGCATACCATGTCTGGTTATCAGGGCTTAGCTGAAAAGAAACACCAGACCCATCAGCAGAGAACCCTGTAAAATTAAACCCGTCTGAAAATAAGAGCGGAGAAAAAAGGGTAATAAGCTGCGCTGAAGAAGAAAAGAAAGGACGGGTATAATTAATTGTAAGAAGCGGCCTTTTTCCGCTGTTTGAATGCTTACTGCTAAAGACCTTTTTTGCACCCTCATCATCTCCGACAATAATCCAGCCATAGTTTGGTTCTCCATTCTTCCAGCTAAGAATCGATGAAGTGACATCAAAAGACACAGTCTCCTCATCAGAAGGAACATCAACGCTTGAAACAACAGATTGGCCCCTGTCACTACTGCCGCTTGCTCCACCAGCCTCCCAAGAAACAGAGGCAGTGCCATCTCCATAAGCCTGTGCGTCAGTCCAGGTAACGCCTTGCTCACCAGATTCATCTAACTTGCCATTAACATTGCCTTCAATCCAGTCACGTCTAAGTTCATAAAGACTCAAAGTACCATCATCGTCATCACCTTCAACACGAAGATAAAGTGTCGCCTGGGTAATGTTTGCATCAGAAGGAAGTGTGGAAAATACATCACGAAAACGAATAAGGTAACGCTCATGATCATCATCGTCTTCATCTCTTACCTTATGGGAATCATAAAGACCAAAGGTCTCGTCTTCTTCATCACTTTTAATCCAGCTATCTTCTGTACTGCTGTAGCCAGCATCTCCATCTCTAAGAATGTAAGAAGCAAAGAGGGTATGCTCAATAAGAGAAGCGCGACCATCAGCAAAAGACACCTCACTGGAATTAAAATAAAAAGAAGAAGGAAAAGAAAAAGAAACTGAAACCGATTTGGAAAAATGAACAAGGCTGACCACACTATTGTTAAAAGAAACAACGCTCAAATTGTATGAATACAAAGATGAATCAGAAAAGTTCCACAAATCCTCTTGGGGGGTAAAGACAACAAAACCTGTGAAATAAACCTCAAATAGGTTAAGAAGTCCTAAAATGGCAAAAAGGGAGACAACAACTAAGAAAACCTCAAGTTGATGGCGTTTTCTTTGAGAAGTGCGACGACGCATAAGCTACAACCATTGTTTTTTCCTGAAAAAAAGGAGCATCATGCTAACAGAGATTGCCATAAATCCAATTGTAAAGTAAAAACCAAGAGGGTGCTTTGCAAACGGAAGGAAGAGAAAGTTCATTCCATAAATGCTTGAAATAACAGTAGGAACAAGAAGAAGGGAAGCAATAACCGTAAAAGAACGCATAACTTCATTGAGCCTGTTAGAGGTAGCAGAAAGATGAATATCGATTGTGCTGGTCAGACGCTCACGGAAAAGTTCTTCAACATCAATCAGTTGGATAAATTCGGTATAAAGGCGAGAAAAAGGCTCAAGATCCCTAATCCACGGAACATAACCCTTTCCAATAAGGTCGATAACTTCCCTGTTCATAGAAAGGCTCTTACGAAGATAAAGAAGGGTTTTCCTAGAAGAAAAAATCTTGGTTGGATAGTTCTTATCATAAGTAAAAAGCGCCTTGTCCTCAAGGGGAGCAAAAGCCTCCTCAATTGTATCAAGAGATAACGAGAAATCTAGAAGAAGGTGGTGTAAAACAGTATAGATCAAGTCAGAAAGACTATCAGAAATAAGAAGGGTTTTATAATCTTCAAGAAGGTCTGATACGCCTTTTAACTCGGCTCCATGAACAAGAACAATCGCGTTTCTAAATAAAAAAATGCCTATAGGAACGGTCGGGTTACGTCCCTTAAGACTAACTGCGCGAAGAATAATAAGAGAATAATTTTTCCTGTTTTCGATACGGGCATGTTCGTGAGGGTCAAGGCAATTTTTCAAATCAGAAAGAGTAACGCCAACCTTGCTCACCAATTCCTTAAGCTCTGCCTCTTTTGGTTCAAGACAATCAATAAAGAAAGTTTTGCGGGAAGCCTGTAGTGAAGAAAGAGGCTCTGATGAAGCCCCTTTTTGAGAAACGCTGAATGATTTAATCATCAAAAGAAAATAAGTGAAAGAACTTTATAAAGTATTTGGTTAATTATCCTCTTTTGGCCTGTTGTGTGGAATGGACAAGACAGCAACCAAGATAAAAAGGGCGCTAAGTGGAAGGAGCGCCAAAAGTTGTACCTTTACAAGAATAGGTTGTAAAGAAACAAGAAAAGAAGGGAGTTCTCCAAAAACAGAAGAGAACAAAATCAAATCAAAAATAAGTGTTATACCATAAAAAATGAATCCAACAAGAACAATGGCAAAGCGTTGGCGAAATTCTTCAGTTTCGTAGCGAAGAACACGAAAACCAAAGAAGATAAGGAAAATAGCAAAAAGAAATGAGAAAATACTAAGTCCGAAAAGGATGTCAGTTGCACTCATGGTGATTTTCCTCCTTTCTTGGTAGAAGGATGTTCCTGTTCTTTTTGAAGTTTCGCCTCACGCCTTTCAATATCTTTTACAAACTTTGCCTCGCGATTTGCAACCTCTTTGTAAAGACGTTCACGCTCCCTGCTCAGTTCACGACGCTGCTGCTGAACTATCCCCGTCTCACGTGAAAGCCTGTCAGAGAGGTCATCAAGTTGTTCTTCACGAGATTTTAGCTCAAGACGCTTCTTGTCAAACTTTTCTTTTTCTCTAAGAAAATCTGAGCGCTCTTCCAGAAAATCAGCTTCTTGTTCACGAAGCTTTGAGTGAAACTTCTCAAGTTCCTTGCGCTCACGGCTAAGAAAATGCTTCTCATTTTGAATATGTTCTTGAAGTTGTTTTGTCTCTGTAAGCCTTTTATCAAGGTGAGATTGTCTGCGTTCAATGTCTTTGCGGGATTCTTCAAGGTCTTCCTTTACATCCACAATAGTTTTTTCATCCCTAGAAAGTTTACGTTCACGCTCTTTTAGCTCCTGAGACTGTGTAGCAAGAGTTTGCTGTTTTTCTGTAAGAAGCTTATGGTCATGTTCAAGCTGCGCCTTATCTTCAGACAAATCCTCCTGCTCTGCCCGCAAACGCCTAAGAGCAGAAAGGTCTGTTTTAAAAGAAGATAGGCGCTCATTAAAGGTACGTTCACGCTCTTTTAATTTTTGCTGTTGGGAATCAAGCCTTGCTTTCTCCCTGCGAATGGTAGCATGGTGCCGCTCAAGTGCTTTTTCAAGCTCAAAAATCTCGGTGCGACGCACATCCTTAGAAGTTGATTTTAAAAAGGAGACAGGAGAAGCCCCAGAAGGAAGAGTCCCAACCTTCCGCCGGTCATAAATACGATAAACAATTATAAAGGCAACCCCAAGGAGAATAACCTGAATACTGTAAAATGCAAAAGAGAGTATCATATTATCAAAGAAAAAAGTAAAAGGTCTTATGACAAAAGCAAGTGAAGCGATAAGAAGGGCGTGAAAGGCAGCGGCAGTCTCAAAAGCAGGGCCAACCCTTCGGCGGACAGAAAGCCATGAAAAAAAAGCAATAATAAAGAGCAAGGAAGCAAGAAAGCCTTGAAATGCCATAAAAGAAAATTCTGCCACCTTTTATCACTCAGATTAGGTATTATTATGTAATCTCTAGGAAATGCTAAAATATATAAAGATTTGGGCAATCAAAAGGGTATATAAAAAAGGCAACAAGAAAAACACTTAAATAAGAAAATCCAATATGAGAACAATGACTATGAAAAAAAAGACAATCAAAGGCATCCTCTTTCTTATTATAGTATTAGGGCTAATTGGGCAGATTGCAGAAGCTCGAATTATAAGGTCTGAAATAGAAATAGGAGAAAATACATTTTTCGAAGGCTATAATATGACCCTTTTAAAAATTGACGAAGGAAATAACAAGGTTATTGTATGTCTAAACAATAAAAGACAAATACTCTCAAAAGGAAGTCCAAAGCGGATAGATGGTGTAGAAATTGAAGTGGACAGGATCATTTTTGAGTCAGCAAAATTTGAGTTCAATGTAAGGGAGAGTAAGGCGTGCGCAGACGAATGCAAAAATAACCTTTGTTTTAATTGTCTTAAGGACAGCGACTGCAAAAAAGACGACCAGGCCATTCAAGGAACCTGTGTAAGTAATTTCTGTCGATATCAAAAAATAGAAGCGGGTGTCCAAGAACCAGAAAACGAGGTAGAAACACCGGCTGAAGATCAAAATAATATTGTAGTTAACCTAACGTCACAAGAACAAGCTAAAAAACCAATAATAATAATAATGAGCATTATAGGGTCAATACTCGTAGTTATCCTCATTATTTTCACACTAACACGAAGTAAGAAATAAATGGTAAGACACTCTTTTATTTTCCTTCCGAAAATAGGGATTAAAAAGAATAATAAAATAAAAAGACAGGTAAAAGACTGGAATGGATTTCTCAATGCAGAAAAAATCAAAGGCATAGAAAAAGAGAACAAGAAAAAGTATGACTCCCTAATAGAAAAAGCAAAAGAGCACCTGCAAAAAGAAGAGAGTAGAGCCTTTGCAAACTGGCCTAAAAGGGAGATGTTCAGGATATATGATTATTTTAAGGAAGAAGCAAAATATCTTGACATTGAAGTTGATCAGGCAGGAAAACCAATTATGGTCGGAATCTACGACGGAGAAAAGACAAAGACTTGGGTGAAGGGGATAAACTGGGACATGTCCAAAATAGCAAAGGAGCTATCAAAAGCCAAAGTGCTTGTTACCTTCAATGGTAGCGCCTTTGACCTTCCAAAACTGAGAAGTGAAGGGGTTGTTTTCGATGGACCTCACTATGACCTTAAAGGAGCATGCCAGAGAATAAGACTGAAAGGAGGACTAAAAGAGATAGAAAAAAAGCTCAATCTCAAAAGACCAGAGCACCTCTATGGAAATCCTGTTGAATTATGGAAAGCTATGCACGCTTCAAACGATGGAGAGTATTTTGAGTTGTTATTGAAATACAATGAAGAAGATGTGATTAATCTTGAGAATATTGCAGCTTATTGTACAAAAAAAATGAAACAAGAAGATCATGAGAATTGAAATGGTATTGGGTGCCCATAACTGTCATAAGCACAAAAAGAAGAAGAATCATATGGTCTTCTAATAATAAAATGGACAAAGCCGTACTTCCTAAAAAAAGAAAGGTCTGCTTTTGAAGGGTTACATGAAAAACCAGGATGACTGTGAAAAGACCCGACCATTGAAGAAAGAATAGGAAGATTTTGATATACTATTCCATGTCTACTATCAGAAGAGTAATGCTGGTAAAGAAGCCCGTCAATAAAAAGAGTGTGGTTTAGAATCTTTCCTGAAAGAAAATAAACAACCTCGCGAGGATAATGCGCCCTAGCAAGCTCACAAATCTGGGAAGCCACGCCCTTCAATAAAACAACACTTTCAAAAGAATTTGAAGGAAAAGAAAAGAGACTCTTCAAAAAAGAAGCAATAGACATCCAAAAAAGATGAAGGTATCACTTAAAAAAATTATGAAATAATCACTTCAAAAAATAAGAGGACTATCTATAGGTAATAACAAAATAGAAACATTTATATACTATAAAATAGAGGTTAAAGAGATTAAAAGTAACCGAATTTCTCTTTCTTTACTAAAAAAGCCAAAAGAAGGAGACATAAGAATACATTACGATAACACCACGGAGGTGGAAAAAACAAATGGCAAATAAAACAGCAAAGAAAGCTGTAGCAAAAAGTAAGAAAACTACAGCTTCAAAGAAAACAGCCAAGAAAAAGAAGAGATAAAAACAAGAAAAAGGGAGGCGTAATGCCTCCCTCTTTCTATTTCTTAATAAAAAATGCACAAAAGCTTTTAAAAACAGACAAATTTCAATGGAAACCGAAGAGAGCATGGAAAATGACAAAAAATATAAGACAACCGGTCGTGACAGTCATAGGTCACGTCGATCATGGAAAATCAACAATACTAGAATCAATTAGAGAGATTTCTATCACACAAAAAGAAGCAGGCGGAATTACACAAAAACTATCTTCTATTGATGTGCCGCTCAACTATATAAAAAAAACATGCGGCAAACTGCTTGAAAAACTAGACCTTAAAATAACTTTACCAGGAATTCTGTTTATTGATACTCCAGGTCATGCAGCATTCACTAACCTAAGAAAAAGAGGGGGTAATCTTGCTGACATAGCAATACTTGTAATTGATATAAATGAGGGAGTAAAACCGCAAACAATTGAAGCAGTAGAAATTCTTAAAGGATACAAAACACCGTTCATTGTGGCGTTAAATAAAATTGACCTTGTTCCAGGATGGCAAAAAAAAGGCGGAACCATGATTGCAGCAATTAACAGTCAAGACGAAACAACAAAAAACAATATAGATGCAAAACTATACGAGATTGTCGGAAAACTGTATGAAATCGGATTTGGAGCAGAAAGATTCGACAGGGTCGAGGATTATACAAAACAAGTCGCCCTAATACCTGTTTCAGCAAAAACAAAAGAAGGAATCCCGGAAATGCTGATGGTGCTTACCGGCCTGGCACAGCGCTATCTGCAAGAAAAACTGAAAACAGAAGTAAGTGGTCATGCCAAAGGAACAATCCTAGAGGTAAGAGAAGAAAAAGGCCTAGGAACAATTTTGGATGCAATAATCTATGAAGGAAGATTAACTGTTGGGGACACACTTGTTATCGGGGGGCTTGAAAAACCAATCATAACAAAAGCAAGAGCCCTTTTCCTTCAGGAGAAAGGAAGGCCCAAGAGGACCAAAGAAGTAACTGCTACAGCAGGTGTGATAATCTATGCCCCAGAGAGTAAAGAAGCAATAGCGGGAATGCCGATAAGGGTGGCAGGAAAAGAAATAGAAAAGACAAAAGAAGAAATCAAAAAAGAGGTACAGGAAGTTATATTTGAAACAGATAAAGAAGGGATTACAATCAAAGCAGAATCATTGGGTTCACTTGAGGCCCTGACAAACCTACTACATGAACAGGGGATAAGAATAAAAAAAGCAGGCATAGGAAAAATAACAAAAAAAGATATTGCAGAAACAACAAGCCAGAAAGAAGAAACAGACAGGGTAATTCTTGGATTTAATGTAGGGCAAGAAAAGATAGATGGAGTAAAGGTCATTACAGGAAATGTTATTTATAGGTTAATTGACGACCTCAAAGCTTGGCAGGAAGAAGAAAAAAAGAAAAAGGAAGCAAAAGACCTGCAGAATATCCCACACCCCTGTAAACTCATTATTCTCCACGGATATGTGTTCCGCCAGTCAAACCCTGCAATAGTGGGGGCTGAAGTTATTGTAGGAAGACTTAAAGCAGGAACACCGCTGTTCAAAAAAGAAAAGCAAATTGCTGTAGTCAAGAGCATACAGTACGAGCGCGAAAATGCCCACGAGATCGACAAAGGAAAACAAGCAGCAATATCGCTTCCAGGGATCATTATCGGAAGACAGATAGCAGAAGGAGATATACTCTATAGCGATTTGACAGAAGAAGAATTCAAAAAGCTAAAAAAGTTAGCGAAATATTTAAAAGAGGACGAAGTTGAATTGCTCAAAGAGATAGCAAGAAAGAAAAGAGAAGCAAATGCAATTTGGGGGATATAGGCTCGGTATATATATTGTATAGTCACTATATAATAAAGTTTAATAAAGCGCAAAGAGGGAAAAATGACTGAAATAAAGATAACAATAGCTCATCCAAAATCAGGCAAAAGCTATCATAAAGTTGTGCAGGCAGACCCGCTATTAGGAAAGAAAATTCACGAAGTTGTCACAGGAGAAGCCATTGAGTTGAATGGGTTTGAATTACAGATAACAGGGGGGAGTGACAATGCGGGGTTTCCAATGAGAGCGGACGTAGGGTCTGATCAGAAAAAACGCGCACTCTTGTCAAAAGGGCCTGGCTTACGAAAAAGAAAGAAGGGTCTGAAAAAAAGAAAAACAATAAGGGGAAATACAATCACCCCACAAACAGCACAAGTCAATCTAAAGATAACAAAAGAAGGCCAAGAAACAATAGAAAAGGCCCTTGGTATAAAAAAAGAGGAAGAAGATAATGCCCAAGAAGCCAAGCAGGAAACCAAGACAAACCCTACAGAAGAGACAGCAAAGTGAGTACAAAGTAAAGAGTGTCATCATTGGGAAAAAAAGTTCTAGTGAAACAAGACCAACACACCCTTACTTTATCAGTCTCTTTGATATAAATAATCCTCATTTGACTGGGGAGTGTCCAAAAAAGATTCTAGAATTTGGAAACATCGGTAAAGTACAAATAAGAAGGTTAGAGGTAGAATGTCTTCTTCCAAGCCATGACCTTATTATCAACAACCTTAGAAGGGTAAAGTTCAAAGAAATAAAAGATATATTGCATGTTTCAGGTATGCAGAAAAAATAAGGCAAAACGTTTAAAAGGCTAAAACAGTAGAATTCTTCCATGAGCACAGAAACATCCCAGCCAGAGATAAATATAGGAATGGTCGGCCATGTTGACCATGGAAAAACAACCCTTACAGAGCAACTTTCTGGAAAATGGACCGACACGCATTCAGAAGAACTCAAAAGAGGAATCACAATAAGGCTAGGCTACGCAAATGCAACCTTTTACGCTTGTAAAAAGTGTAAAGAAGCGGAACGTTTCAAAATAGAACCAAAGTGCAAAGAACATGGAGAAATAGAAGACAAGAGGATTATCAGTCTTGTTGACGCACCAGGGCATGAAACCCTTATGGCAACAATGCTCTCAGGAGCAGCAATCATGGATGCAGCACTGCTCCTTATTGCAGCAAACGAAAAATGTCCACAACCACAAACAAAGGAGCACCTCATGGCCCTTGAAATCACGGGAATAAAAAATATTCTTATTGTACAAAACAAAATAGACTTAGTGTCAAAGGATAAAGCAAAAGAAAACTACAAAGAAATCATGGAGTTTATTAAAAATACAATTGCAAAGGATGCTAAAGTTATCCCAATATCAGCGCAACATGGAATCAATATTGACGTGCTTATCCAGGCAATAGAAGAACTATTTCCAACACCAAAAAGGGACAGAAAAAAAGAACCAAGGATGTTTGTTGCAAGAAGTTTTGATACAAATAGACCTGGAACCCCTATAGAAAAGCTGGTCGGAGGTGTGCTTGGTGGGTCACTCAAGCAAGGGGCCCTTAAAGAGAAAGACAACATAGAAATCAGACCAGGTAGAAAAAAAGAAAAAGAAGGAAAAGTAATCTATGAGCCAATCATAACAGAAATAACTGAAATAAGAACTGCAGATCAGAAGATAAACGATGCTATCCCTGGAGGGTCGATAGCGATTGCAACAAAACTCGATCCAAGCACAGTAAAGTCAGACGCGCTCACAGGAAGTGTCGTAGGGCTTAAGGGAAAATTACCACCAACATGGTGGGACCTAACATTAGAGCCGCACCTGCTAGACAGGGTTGTTGGAGCAAAAGATGAACTTATTGTTGAACCAATAAAAAAAGGAGAGACACTCATGCTCAACGTTAATGCCGCAGCAACGGTAGGGACAGTAAACGAAATAACAAAAGGAAAGTTCCATATTAAACTAAAAATACCCGTCTGTGCAGATAAAACAGATAGAATAACACTATCAAGACTTCTTGGTGCACGTTTCCGCCTCATAGGATGGGGAACAATAAAAGAAAAGTAATTAAGAAACATCAAGGCAGGGCCAACGCAAACGAACACCCTCGATTTCTTCACCAGGAGCACTTTTGTGTTTCCTGCCGTTAGGCGGGTCAGTAATGCGAACATGGTAACCAGAAAGAACATCTCCTAAATCAATACGAAGAACGCCATCCGGAAACATATCAGAAGAAAATGTGCCTAATTCCTTCCAAGATAAACCTGCAGGATCAAGACTTATAGAAATTGAAATATCTTCTGCCACATTAACATCATAGTTTCTTGGAGGGGTAATAACCTCTAAGTCATAATCCTGGGGATTGTTAACAAAACAAACAATCTGGCCATCCCGCCTATGGGAAAGTGTAAGCGAACCGCCTCTACCAAGACTAACAGAAGTGTTATAATCTGGATTTTCTGGTTTTCCAAGAACATAGGAAAAATTAGGGATAGCCCGGAAACCGCCTAACCCAGTGCCCTGTCTGAACGCGTCAACAGTATTGCCCCAGACCGCCTCATCCGAATAGATAGGAATCACAGGTTTAGGTTCGTGATGAGAATTTTGAGCAATAGATGTTCCTTTTGTAACAAAAAGAATAAGGGTTGCATAGACTAAAGCCTCAAGTCTGGGGAGAGAAGAAAAGAACATGCAAAAGAAGAGAATATTCTATTTAAAAATATTCATGAAAAACAAAGAAGTAAATGGGAAATAGAAGATTAATTACCATTGTCGTGCACAACAATAATACGGGCCATACTAACAAGCGCATCATCTTCATCAAGGCGCATAAGGCGAACTCCTTGGGCACCCCTCCCAACCAAAGGAATCCCACCAACCGGAAGGCGAATAATGACTCCCTTATGACTAATAAGAAGCACCTCGTCACCATCACGCACAGTTTTGATGCTTGTAACCGCATCATTTCTGTTATCAGGATAAAGGTATTTTGTCTTAATGTTCACAACACCCCTCCCTCCGCGCGATATAAGCCTATAGTCTTCAAGGTTGCTGCGCTTACCAAATCCATTCTTGGTAACGCTCAAAAGAGAAGCTCCAGGAACATCAACTTCCATACCAATGACACAGTCTCCAGATCGCAAACGAACACCGCGAACACCTGCAGCACCGCGACCAACAGGGGAAATAGCGGATTCATCAAAACGAAGCGCAAACCCATATTTTGTTGCAAGAACCATTCGCAATGTTCCTGGGGTGAGGCGCACTTGTACGACTTCGTCACCATCTCTAAGACCAATTGCAACAATTCCTGTTTTCCGTGGCCTGGAATAAAGATACAGATTTGTTTTTTTCAAAAGGCCTTGTTTTGTCGCGAAAAGAAGGTAGTGTTGGTCATCAAACGTTTGAATTGGAAGGACTGCAGCTACGTACTCTCTTTCCTGCAACGAAAGAAGATTGACAAGCGCCTTGCCTTTAGCATAACGGGATCCCTCTGGAACTTGATATGCGTGCAACCAATACACACGACCAAGATTAGAAAAGAAAAGAAGATGGTTAAGGTTACTAGTGACGAAAAGATGCTCAACAAGATCTTCTTCTTTAGTTAAAGTAGCCCTGGTTCCCCTTCCACCGCGACGTTGTTGACGATAAAGCTCAAGAGGAGTTTGTTTAATATACCCTGAATGGGTAACAGTAATAACAACATCCTGCTTCTCAAGAAGGTCCTCAGTCTCAAAATCTTCAGTTGCAGAAATAATGGTTGTTCGGCGCTCATCCCCATACTGCTCAGCAAGGTTGGAAAGCTCATTTTTAATAATAGCAAAAACTTTTGACTCATTAGAAAGGATTAATTGAAGCTCAGAAATAGTCACCCGAAGCTCTTCAATCTCTTTGTAAATTTTCTCCTGCTCAAGAGACGTAAAACGTTGAAGACGCATATCCAGAATAGAGTTCGCTTGAAGTTCAGAGAGTTTATATCGGGAGACAAGACCAATCCTTGCAGTTTCGACATCTTTTGAAGAGCGGATAAGACTGACAACACCATCAACATCCTGCAATGCGACACGAAGACCTGCAAGAATATGAAGTCGTCGCTCTGCTTTTACCAAGTCAAAAGTTATACTGCGAAGGATAACTCCCTTTCTAAAAGAAATGTAGTGGGAGAAGATATCCAAAATGGAAAGAACCTTTGGCTGACTATCAACAAGGGCCAATAGTTGAACGCCGAAAGTAGTTTGAAGGTTTGTGTGTTTATAGAGCTGGTTCAGGACAACATCTGCACTGGCATTGGTTTTAAGTTCAATAACAATACTCATGCCCCTCCGGTCGGATTCGTCTCGAATATCAGAAATGCCTTCTATTCGTTTTTCACGGACAAGAGCTGCTATGGCCTCGATAAGGGTTGTCTTGTTAACTTGGTATGGAATCTCGGTAATTACAATTTTCTTTCCCTTCACTTCAGCCTTTCCGCGAACAATAATGCGTCCATGGCCAGTCTCGTAAGCCTCTCGAATGCCTTGACGCCCGCATATGTTTCCACCAGTAGGAAAGTCTGGACCTTGAATAAAAGGTATTATATCAGAAACACTGCATTCAGGATTGTCAATAAAATGTGTTAGTGCCCGGCAAACCTCACGAAGGTTATGCGGAGGAATATTTGTTGCCATGCCAACAGCAATCCCAGAGCTACCGTTAACAAGAAGGTTTGGAATGCGTGATGGAAGCACAACCGGCTCTTTTAAAGAATTATCAAAATTAGGGGTAAAATCAACAGTCTCTTTCTCTATGTCGAATAAAATTTCACCTGCAATTTGGGAAAGACGTGCTTCTGTATACCTCATTGCGGCCGCATTATCGCCGTCAATGCTGCCAAAATTACCCTGCCCATCAATAAGAGGGTGGCGGAGAGAGAAAGGCTGAGCCATACGGACAAGTGCATCATAAACAGCACTGTCTCCATGAGGATGATACTTTCCCAAAACTTCCCCAACAATACGCGCGCATTTTTTATATGGACGATTATAATGCATACCAAGCTCATGCATAGCATAAAGAATACGACGATGAACAGGCTTAAGACCATCTCTAACATCTGGAAGAGCGCGACCAACAATGACACTCATAGAATAATTAAGATAGGAATTTTTAAGCTCCTCTTCAATAAGACGTGGTTGAATCTCCTCAGGCATAAGCTCACCTAAATATCAATATTTCTTGCCTCTTTGGCATACTTGGAAATAAAAGCGCGACGCGGCTCAACATCATCTCCCATGAGAACAGAGAAAAGTTCATCAGCAACAACAGCATCTTCAATAGTCACTTGTTTAAGTTTACGTAGTGATGGGTCCATGGTGGTCTCCCAAAGCTGCTCTGGATTCATTTCACCAAGCCCTTTGTAACGCTGAATTGAAAATCCTTCTTTATCCTGCTCTGAAAAGAAACCCTCAAGCTCAAGGTCATTATATATATACTTCTCAAGTTTGCCTTTCTTCACCCTATAAAGTGGAGGCATCGCAATGTAAAGATAGCCACCTTCAATAATGGGGCGCAAATAACGGTAAAAAAATGTTAGGAGAAGAGTGGTGATGTGATTACCGTCAACATCTGCATCACACATCAAAATAAGTTTATGGTAACGGAGTTTGGATATTAAAAACTCCTCTCTAACACCGGTACCAGCAGCAATAATGATTGTGATTATCTCTGAATTACGGAAAATCTTGTCAAGGCGCGCCTTTTCAACATTCAATATTTTGCCTCGAAGAGGAAGAACCGCCTGAAACTCACGAGAACGGGCTTGCTTTGCACTGCCCCCTGCACTATCTCCTTCAACAAGGAATAACTCGCATTTAGCGGGATCCCTTTCTTGGCAGTCAGCAAGTTTTCCAGGAAGACTGCCGCTATCAAGGGCGCTCTTTCTCCTGGCAAGGTCACGTGCACGTCTTGCTGCTTCTCGTACACGGGCAGAAGAGACGCATTTTGCGCAAATGGCACGGGCAACCTGAGCATGTTCTTCCAAATAAGTAGACAATTTATCAAATACAATAGAACTAACAAGCCCCCTCACCTGAGAATTGCCAAGCTTAGTTTTAGTTTGCCCCTCAAATTGTGGGTCAGGAACCTTAACAGAAATAACAGCAACAAGACCTTCTCTTACATCTTCTCCAGACAAACGAATATCAGCAATCTTATTTTTCTTAATATAATCATTAATTACACGTGTCAGAGAAGTGCGCCACCCTTCTTCATGGGTTCCACCTTCAATTGTGTTTATGTTATTGCAAAAACTATGAACTACGCTTGTAAACCCTTCATTATACTGCATTGCAATCTCAACAGTAATTAAATCATCCTTAAGAAAGTAAATTGGTTCTGCAAAAACAGCAGCTTTCCCTTTATTGAGATACTCAACAAAAGATACAAGCCCGCCTTCATAGCAAAAAGTCTGTTTTGTCCCGCCATTACGCTCATCAATAAGGGAAAGAGATAGGCCGGCATTAAGAAAAGCGATCTCCTGAAGACGGGTAGAAAGTGTTGTTGCGTCAAAAGAGGTCTGTTCAAAAATACCTTGGTCAGGTAGAAAAGAAATTATAGTGCCCCTGTCTTCGCTAGGACCTAAGATTATTAAGTCAGATGCCTTCTTTCCACGCTCAAAGCGTTGACAATATTTATTGCCATCACGACAAACCGTAACTTCAAGAAAAGAAGAAAGAGCATTAACAACAGAAATGCCAACCCCATGAAGTCCGCCAGAAACCTTGTAAGTCTTGTGGTCAAACTTACCCCCTGCATGAAGCATAGTAAGGACAATTTCAACAGCTGGTTTTCCCTCCCCGGGGTGAATGTCAACAGGAATGCCGCGACCGTTATCCTGAACGCTTACAGAGCCATTAGTATGGAGGGTCACAATAATCTTATCACAATTGCCACCCATAGCCTCATCAACAGCATTATCCACAGCCTCATAGACTAAATGATGAAGACCACGAAGACCGGTATCACCTATGTACATACTTGGGCGCTTTCGTACCGCTTCAAGGTCCTTAAGGACAGTAATACTTTCGGCACGGTAACTCTCAGGCATTGGTAAACACACTCACAAATAGGCAAAAAACAGCAAGATATAACTAAAAATCAAGCCATAGTTTAAAAACCTTTCGAGCTTAAAAACACCAAAAAACAGGCATTTTAGACCATAAAGAAGCAGAATAGCAGAAAATACAGAAAATATTTATAAAACAGAATAAGAGAACTAAAAAAGAAGAAAGGTTTATAAAGAGAAAGCAAAGAATGCAAAAAATAATAGTGATGGATACAGATTTTCTGCTTCGGTGTGCGGCGGAAAAAATTGATATAAAAAGGGAAATACAAAGGATTTGTGATTATCCACACACCCTAGCCATTGTAGACAAAACAGAGCAGGAAATCAAAGGAAAACCAAAGGAAAAAATGGTGATGTCTATGCTAGAACTCCTGCAACCAAAAAGGATAGAATCTATAAATAAGGATGTGGATGATAGCATACTCAAAACAAAAAAAGAATGGTGGGTGGCAACCCAAGACAAAGAATTAAAAAGAAAGCTTAAAAAGCAGGGAAGAACTATCATAACAATCAGACAAAAAAAATACCTTACAATTGCACAGGAATAGGAGCAAAAACAAATGTTTTACGAGACAACAATAAAGACCCACGTGAGGGTGCCGCCAGACCTATTCCAGGAAGATACAAAAAAAGCGGTCCTACACGGACTCAATAAGCGTTTTGAAGGCTATATTTCAAAAGATTTAGGTTTTGTTCTTGGAGTAGCCACGGTGGAAGAAATTGGGGAAGGAGTAATTATTCCTGGAGATGGTGCCCCTTATTACGAAACAGTGTGTAAAATCTACACTTTCAAGCCAGATTTGCAGGAAGTCGTCCTTGGAAGAATAACAGACATAGCAGAATTTGGCGTATTTATAGAAATCGGCCCTATCGATGGCCTTATTCACGTCTCTCAGGCAATGGACGACTTTGTCAGCTTCTCAAAAAGCAAAGTTCTTGCAGGAAAAGAGAGCAAAAAAAACCTGAAAGTAGGGGACAGGTGCCGTGCAAGAATTATCGCAACATCCTATAAAGATCCGACAAATCCAAAAGTAGGATTAACAATGAGGCAAGTCGGTCTGGGATCCCTTAAGTGGATAGAAGAAGAATTAAAGAAAAAAACTAAAACAGGAAAAGCAAAGTGAGAAAAGTGTGTAGAAAGTGTAAAATCTTTGTAAAAGGAGAAGAATGCTCATTGTGTAAGGGAAAGGAATTCTCAGAAAATTGGCAGGGAAGAATCACAATATTAGATGCAAACAGCTCAGAGGTTGCAAAGAAAATCGGTATTAATGCAAAGGGAGAATATGTAATAAAAGCAAGATGAGCCTTAAAATAAATGAAAAAACTGAAAATCCCTTGTTCAAAAGAAAGGAAATCTTGATAGAAGCACAAGTAAAAGGGGCAATACCAAAAAAAGAGGAACTCAAAAAAGAGATCGCAAGCCTTCTTGGATGCACAGAAGATACGATCATTATAAAACGCATCAATAGTAAATTTGGAGAAAATAAAATAACTGCAAACTTGCACCAATACGAGACACCAGAAGCATTAAAAGAGACAGAAGAAATAAAAAAGAGAAAGAAAGAAAAAAAGAAGTAAAATGGCAAAAAAAGCAAAACCAAAAAATAAAAAAGTAAGTCAGCGATGGAAAAAATATAAAGTTCAAGGCGATAAGCTAGATAAAGGAGCTTCATGCCAAAGATGTGGACCAGGAACTTTTTTAGCACAGCACAGTAACAGGCAGACTTGTGGAGCCTGTGGGTATACTATCTTCCAAGATAAGAAATAAATTTCTATAATGAAAGAAAAACAGTTTGATATAAGTAAATTAAAAAGGGTTACCAAAGAAGACTGTTTTATATGCAAGAATCAAATTGAAACTAAAGGAATAATATATCAAGATAAGAAGGTCATTGCATTTTTGGATATAAACCCACCAACAAAAGGGTATACACTCCTTGCACTAAGAAAGCACAAGGAAGACATCACAGAACTGTCAGAGGAAGAATATTTCGACATGCAAAGAGTATTATTTAGAATTTCAAAAGCCATTAAAAAAGCATTTAACCCAAAAAGGGTGGTCCTGTTACAAACAGGAGGTTTGGTAACGCATCTTCATTTCCATATTATTCCTATGTATAAGGACGTGTATAGCAACTTCCTTGACGTTCTATCAAAAAAATCAATTTTAGAATTATCAAAAGAAGAAAAAAAAGAAATAGTCTCGAAAATAAAAGAAAACTTAGAATCAGAAACAACATTGTAAAAATCATTAACCCTGCATAAAAAAGACGATAAGGAAAAGATAGAAAAATAAGCTGGAAAAAATATTAAGTGGCCTACCCTCCAAAGAAAGCTGCCAAAAAGAAAAACTAAAGGACCAAGAGGCCTGCTAACCCTAAGTAAGACTTTAAAGCTCAACTAAAAATCACCTTGACTTTATGTCCAGCTTCTAAAGCCTCATTAAAGCAAACATCAAAAAGCTCTGCATCAACATTCTCAGAAATCTTGGCCTCCGAATAACCCCTGCTCTTAAGGCGCCTCTTAAGTTTTGGAATAGAACATTTCATAATTATGCAAAGGCTTACATATCTTTTTGGTAAATAATGCGCAAGATGAGAATCAATAACAGCTCCTCTTTCAGATAGTTTTTTTAAGTGAGAAATAAGCTTACGTTTTAATTCAAAAATATCTACTGCTTTTGCCTTGCGTCTTCGGTCATACACATATGGAATCTTTTGTTTTAGGACAAACTCATTAATATCAATATAAAGATAATTCTTCTCTTTTGCTAGTCTCTTCGCATATCTTGTCTTACCAGTCCCGGGTGTTCCAGAGACAACAATAACTTTCATAAGAAAAATAGAGATAAAGTGATATTTAACTTAGCCGGTTAGAAGCAGTTTATTAAATCAAAAGTAAACTAAATTGCAAGTTTAAGTTGTGGAATATAATAATCAAAGACCTCGCTTTTCCTAAGTAATTTAACAAGAATGTCGCCTAAAGGGTCTAATTCTACATTTCCAACCGCAAAGTCACGGTAGTTTGGTTGGAAGATATCCCTCCCTTGAAGAATATAGCCATCTGCTGTTAATCTAAAATAACGCAAAGGATTATGAAATAGAACAAATATATGTTCACTTGAATCCAGATAATAAGTGTCTTGGTCAAGGGAATCAATAAATTTTTTCTTAAGGTTATAATGGGTTTTAAACCACTCTTTATCTTTGTCTCCAGAAACAACAAAATATACTTTTAAGTTTTTAAAGTTACCATTATTAACATAATTCTCAAAAACTCCCACATATTTTTGTAATGGGACTAAACTATCTTGATTTTGATCGAAGTTGGGGGTTATTGTCTGGTGCTTAATCCCTATTTTATCCAAATGTAAACTTAAATCAAGCAAATCCAGACTATTGTCTTCAGAAAGGATACTGCTAATAGTCAGTTTATTTGATAAAACCTCATCGTTAGCTAGCTCCCAAATAACTCTTGCCACATTTTTGTAAGATTTACTACCATTTGTAAAACTATCAATAGAAATATCCATCCAATCAAAATCAATTTTTTTAAGTTTAGGCAAATACTTAGGAAGAAGATAACCGTTAGTTATAAATCCATATCTTAAATTACCCTTTTTTATCTTTAAAGAGTCGAGAAATTTAAGAATGTTTATACCCTTATCATCAAAGAAGATCTCCTTTCCAGCAAGAGTTATGATAGAAACACCAACCCTCGTCATTTCATCAATGGTATATTTTAAAGCCCCCTCTGTTAAAACATGGTTGCTTTTCTCCCTCCTATTCAAATAACAATAAGAACAGCTGAGCATACAATTCTGGTTTATTTCTACACTAGCAATTAATGGGGATTTAAGCTTACTATTTGACTGGGAAGATAAATCATTATGTGGTTTGATTATTGTCCCACCAATTACAGGAGATATCCAAGCCATACATTGCAGCGTACTTCAAAGTTTATAGATGTTACCACAGATATATGGAACACAAAGGAAAGTATTATATATAATACTCCTAATAGTTCTATAATAACAGATAAAATGATAAACTATAAAGAAAGAGTGGATAGAAAATACAAAGTTATTATTGAAAATCTAATCAGCAATGCAAGGGAACCAATAACAAACATATCAAAAAAAATAAAGTTAAGTAAGTCATCAACACTTAATAGGTTAAATAATCTTATAAAAGAAGAAATCATATCAAAGTTTGTAACAGTTATAGATTTTAAAAATCTTGGATACTTCACAAAGATTATATTCCTCAAGGTCAACTTAACAGAAAACATCCTCAAAGAATTAGAAAATCTTGATTTTTATATTGGAATATCTACAACTTCAAGTTTTTATAATGTAACAATAACAGTTATAGCAAAAGACATGAATGAATTCCAAGAACAATTATCTAAATTATATCTAATAACCAAGTACGCAGACATAAAAGTTTCCACAATCTCAAGATATGAAACACCCCCATATAACCTATTCGGCATAAAGATAAATCAAAGGAAAGAAAAAGAAGATAAACAGAAGACCAAGGTGGATAAGATTGATATTCAAATACTTGAATGTTTAGAAGAAGAGGCAAGAATCCCTGCAAGCAAGATTGCAAATAAGTTAAATGTTGATAGCAAAACAATTATTAACAGGATGAAAAAATTAAAGAAGGAGGGGATAATTAAAGCATATCACACAATATTTAATTCTCTAAGAATGGGTTACAGTCCTTATAATATAATATTTAAGATTAAGAGAAAAGAATTCGTCAATAAAGTATATGACTTTATAAAAAATGAAAGTTTGTGCTACCTTGCAGCAAAACTTGAAGGAGAGTATGATTTAATTGGGACGTTCTTATTTAATGATAATAATAAGATTAAAGGATTTCTAGATAAATTACATAAAATGTTTAAAAATATAGATATTGAAACAGAAGTAACAGTTCTATTTGAATTCAGGAATAAATTTTTACCAAACATAGTAATAAAGAATCTTTAGTCAACATCATCAACAGTGAAAAGCCTGTTATTATGAACCTTGAAAAGACCAACGCTGGCACCAGCATCAAGCCAGCCATGGGCATAATTGAGAGCTGCAAATGCTGTCACAACATCCCCTTTCTTAGCAAAGTAGTCTGCATCAGAAAGGTAACGCTCAATCATATCTAAAAAATCAGCACGAGCACCATCAAAAGAAGGATTCTCCAAAGAAGCCTTAGCCTCGGTCAAAGCTTCGCTTGTTAGTTGAAAGTATTTCTTAAGCCTTTTTTGAGTAATAGTATTCATAGCCAGAACTACTTGGCACGACGCTTGCGTCTTTCCTTTTTCATTCGCTTACGCTGCCATTTCCAGCGCATTTGACCCTTTTTCTTCCAACGTCGTGAACTTCGCTTCATCTGAAAGTCATTTCTCAAAAGGCGATTTATAAAGCTTTCTCAAAAGTCTAAGTCAAAAGGGATATAACTGAGGTAAAATTATTCTATTTTAAAAGATGCCACCCAGGACACCTTAAAAAGCCTTTTTGGAAGGTCATTTATATCCGCCTTAGCACCCTCCAACAGCAAGGTTATAAAATACTCATGAGATTTAGTATTAATCTCAACACTTACAAGTTTATATCTTTTTGCTTGAAGTACAGAATGAAGTTCTTCAGATGTTATATCTTTTGTAGTTCGTATGGTTATCTTCTTTTGATAAGACCCAATACCCCTATTCTCAAGTTGTCTATCAATAAAGACAACCATCCAACAAAGAAAGTAAAGAATAGATCCCACAATATATTCCCCAATCCCAATTGTAAGTCCAATTATTGAAAATAACCATATACTAGCCGCTGTTGTAAATCCAAATATTTTATCTGTAGTCTTAATTAAGGCACCAGCTCCTAAAAATCCAATTCCGGTAACGATAGCCGCAAGTAAAGGTAACGACCCTCCTTGGTTCGTAATTACTGAAATTAATGCTAAAGCACAAGCCCCGATAGATACAAAGACGAATGTACCAAACCCAATAGGCTTATGTGCCCTCTGTCTCTCTAGTCCAAAAACAAGTGCGAATATGAATACAACTGCAAACCTAAAGGCCATTGTCAAGACTATCATGAGTGGCACCAAAAATAGACGCGGTTTATAAATATTGACGTTAAGGATGATATAAGATAAAGAAACAAAGAACATTCTCTATATCAGAAACAAAGTGCTCCGGCCGGGATTTGAACCCGGGTCTTCGCCTCGAAAGGGCGAAATGATTGGCCGGACTACACTACCGGAGCCTAAAAGATAGCGGTTAAAATCTATTTTTAAAGATATCTAAACAGACAGTAGTTCGGAATGTAGAAAGTGGGCGGAGATTTGAAAATTTCATTAGTAGAGAGTTTCTCCTTGCAAGATTTAAGGTAGAGTAGTGCAAGCTTCTTCTGTCTTTGCCTATAATGGTGTAATCTATGCTTGAGTTTGACTAAATAGTCTTTTTCTAACTTATTATCTTTAACCCATTTCTCTCTTTTAGGCTTGTTTTTAATAAAGTAGTTTTTCCAATAATCTTTGGGTGTTTTTAAGGGTCCTTTAAACAGTCTCTGAACACCTTTCTTTATTTCTTTAAATTGTTTCCATTCTTTCTCATATTCTATCTTTATATTCTGTAAATCTAACTCTTTTTGTAGTTTATTTTTAATCCTAAATTCTTTGGCTTCCACTTCTTTTTGTGGATATAATTTAGAGCATAATGAGCACTTATATTTTGGTCTAGATGAAAGTAATACTAATTCATATCCGCATTTTTGACATATTGGCATAAACAGAAAGGATATTAATAACTATATTAAATCTTTCTTTTAGTTTGCATAAAATCAACTAAAAGCATTTTTTACAGATTCCTTTATCAGAAACTCCACCTATCATCCATGTCATTTATAGATAGAAATATATAGGAATCTTATCCTTGTTATAGTAATGAATCCAAAAGGAGCTATACAATTAGTATCATTAATATTTAGCTATTGGTGGCTTATCCTAATTATATTTGGATTGTATTTTGCCTCCAATTTTGCTCAAGATTATTTTAACCCAGAGTACTGCATAAGTGATAATTTGGAGAGTAGAGAAGCTATAAGGGTTCATGGATTTAGTATAAGTAATGAAATAAAAAATGAGAACTTAATATGTTTCAGAAGTAATGATCCAGAAAGAATTCAACAAATGATACAACAAATCAATGATAAAAGATTAGAAAAAGAATTTGAATTATTAAAAGAAAAAGAAGCAAATAAAAATCAGATAATAAATACTTTATTAGAACCCCAATACTTTTATCCTCTACTTGCTGTAATGTTTTTATTAGGATTGTCTTATATATATAATCGAAAAAATTAACATAGATACTAAATAATTTACAAAACGCTTAAAAAACCACCTTCTTTGAACTTTCTTATGTATATTATAGATAAGAAAAATAACAGTATTTCAAAGATAGAAGAGAAGAAATTCTCGGAATTAGGCTTTAAAGAAAGAGAAAATTTACAGGAATGGATAGCCAAAAATTCTTCTTGTCTAGGTGAAGAATTATTAATAATCCAAAAAGAATTTAGTGGTTTTGATGAAACTTTAGAGAGATTAGACTTATTAGCTATAGATAAAAATGGCAATTTAGTGATTATAGAAAATAAATTGGATGATACTGGAAGAGATGTTGTTTGGCAGTCTTTAAAATATGCTTCTTACTGTTCAAGTTTAACTAAATTACAGATAATAGAAATTTTCAGTAAATTTTTACAGCAGGAAAGAAAAGAAGGAAATGCTAAAGAAATAATTATAGATTTTTTGGGTGCTCAGGATTTAGAAGAAGTCAGTTTAAATGAACCTCAATCCCAAAGAATATTTTTGGTGGCTGCTAATTTCAGAAGGGAAGTAACTTCAACAGCTTTATGGTTATTGGATTATAATTTAAA
>Ga0209541_10003222_pt1 | contig 30191 bp, 30 predicted proteins | sample RifCSPlowO2_01_FD_184027 | JGI IMG/M metagenome (GOLD analysis project Ga0209541, IMG submission 184027) | Groundwater microbial communities from Rifle, Colorado - Rifle CSP2_plank lowO2_0.1 (SPAdes) (version 2) | ecosystem: Environmental > Aquatic > Deep subsurface > Groundwater | place... | reverse complement strand
AGCAAAAAAGGAGCAGACATTTTTGGGGTTTTGTTGAGTGTTGTGGAAACACTCAAGCTTCAAGGGAAAAATCCCTTAAAAGAAATGCAAAATATAATTCAAGCTCCAGAAAAGTAAGTAATTACCAAAATACACAATCTTTTTAAAAGCCTTCTTCCAGTCATTAATATGGTAGAAGAGAGCTTATTGCAGAGTTTCAACAAAAGTTTTATTGAGCTTGCTGCAGCATTGGCTATTCTTCTTTTAGGATTGGTATTAGGGAGATTTTTTGGAAAGCTTATCCACCATCTCTTGCGCCAGGTTGAAATCGATAAGCTTCTGAAAAAGTCTAAAATCAATATCCCCTTAGAGGAATTAGTAAACTCTATTGTGAAGTATGCTATCTATGTCATTGCGGCAGTTCTTGCATTGCATCAGCTCGGATTAGCAACGCGAATCTTGTATAGCATCATTCTTATTCTTATCATTTTTCTTTTAGCCTTTATTGTTCTTGCCATTAAGGATTTTATCCCTAATTTAATAGCAGGAATTATTATTTTAAGAAGAAAGCAACTGAAAAAAGGAGATACTATACAAATTGGGAATATGAGCGGAAAGATAGTGGATATCACTATTACTGAAATAAAGATTAAAGCTGAAAACCAGGATATTCTTTTTATTCCTAATGCTTTTTTTCATAAGCATATTATGAGAAAAAAGGCTTCTTGATTTGTCTTTTTCTAAAAAAGCAAGAGATATAAACAAGCCATTTCAATAAAGAGCATGAAAATTCTTTTCTCATTATTGTTATTGTTCTTAGTAAGCTGTACTGGTTATAGCATTGTGGAAATTGAGAAAGAAGGCCCTTTTCTTGTTCAAAGAGTTATTGATGGAGATACTTTAGTATTAAACACTACAGAGCATGTAAGATTATCCGGGATTAATGCCCCTGAAAAAGGAGAATGCTATTATCAGGAAGCAAAAGACAAACTTAGTGAGCTTACTCTAGGAAAAGAAATTTATTTAGAAGAAGATATTTCTAATAAGGATAAATACGGAAGACTTTTGAGATATGTTTATGCTAATGAAATTTTTGTGAATGAACTTTTAGTTGAAGAAGGGTTTGTTAAAGTATATGATAAATATGAAAATGATACCAAGAAATATTCTGCTTTAAAATTAGAAGAGGATAAAGCAAAAGAAGGATTAGAAGGTGTTTGGTCTTGCTCTAATATTCTTGAAAACTGTTTGTATGTTGGAAGCAAGAATTCTAAACTTTATCATGATCCAGACTGCAAATATGCCAAGAGAATTAAAGCAGAGAATCGCATTTGCTATAAAAGCGAGGAAGAAGTGAAAGGGTTAAATAAGAGCGATTGTTAAAAAATTCCTAACCTAAAGAAAAAGCTTCTTAAATAGGCAACCTTTTTTATCTTTATGCGGGAGTGCCGGAGTGGCCAAACGGGGTAGAAGAAATGCCCAAGCTCAAGGTCACTTTGAGACACCTACTGACTTAGTGTCTGCGCAGGTTCGAACCCTGTCTCCCGCATCACTCAACTATGAAAATCAAAAAAGTAATTTATCATGAAGACCATAAATACTATTGGCAATCCAATGATTTGCATACTGAATACGGTGTTGTGAAAGAAAAAGATATTTTGACTAAAACTAAAGTAAAATCTAACTTAAAAAAACAATTTTTTGTTTTGCCTGCTTCTCTAAGAGATAACATTGAGAAATTGAAAAGAGGTCCTGCAATCATGCTGCCTAAAGATATTGGATTGATTTTAACATTAACTGGGATCACAAAGGAATCTGAAGTTTTAGAAGCAGGAAGCGGCTCTGGATTTTTAACTGTTTATTTAGCAAATTTTTGCAAGAAACTATATTCTTATGAGAGTAATAAAGCATTTTATCATCTTACTCAAACAAATATAGAATCTCTAGATCTTAGGAATGTGGCTTTGAAACACCAAGACATAGCTAAAGGAATTAAAGAGAGAAATCTTGATTTAGCTGTCCTAGATTTGCTTGACCCAGGAAGATATCTTAAGCAGGTTGAGAAGGCACTAAAACCAGGGGCTTATTTAGTAGCTTATCTGCCCCATGTTACGCAAGTAATAGAACTTTTGAAAAAGGCTAAAAAATATCCTTTCTTATTTATTCAAGCAAGTGAACTATTGCAGAGAAACTGGATATTTGAAGGTGTAAAAGCAAGACCATCTTCTAAGATGATAGCACATACAGCATTCTTAGTCTTCTTGAGAAAGATTTAAATAAACTCATTTTATTATTCTTTAAACTATGGAAAAAATAGAGAAAATTGTGCCAGATACCTCAATTATTATTGAAGGGTTTCTTTCTGAAAGCTTGAAGAAGAAGGAAATACAAGTTCAAAATGTATTCATCCATGACGCTGTTTTAGCAGAGTTGGAGCATCAGGCTAATTTTGGGAAAGAAATTGGCTTTATTGGCTTAGAAGAATTAAAGGAATTAAGAGATTTAAGCACTAAACTTAAATTTGAGATTAAATACCTAGGAAGAAGGCCAAAAGAAAGCGAAATTAAAAGGGCTTCTTCTGGAGAGATAGACTCTTTAATCAGAGATTTGGCTTTTGAAGAGGAAGCTACTCTATTAACAGCAGATAAGGTTCAGAGCAAGGTAGCAGAGGCAAAGGGAATAAAAGTAATATATCATGAACCTGCTATTAAAAAGAGGAAACTCAAGCTAGAAAGTTTTTTTGACAAGCAAACTATGTCTGTGCATTTGAAAGAAAATCTTTTTCCACATGCGAAGAAAGGGGTTCCTGGAAACTGGAAATTTACTCCAATTATGAATGAAAAATTAACATTTGAAGAATTAAGAGATATATCTAAAGAGATTATTGAAGATACCAAGATGAGGAAAGACGGCTTTCTTGAGATTGAGAGAAGAGGCTCAACTATTTTGCAGTTAGGTGAATATAGAATTGTTATTACCAGACCGCCATTATCAGATACAAGAGAGATTACTGCAGTAAGACCTATTAGGAAAATGATATTAAGTGATTACAAATTAAATGAAAAGCTTAAAGAAAGAATATCTGAAAAGGCAGAAGGAATATTGATAGCTGGATCACCAGGAGAAGGAAAATCAAGCTTTGCTTCTGCTCTAGCAGAGTTTTATGCAGCACAACAGAAAGTAGTAAAGACAATTGAAAGCCCAAGGGATTTGCAGTTAGGGGAGCATATTACTCAATATTCTATCTCGCATGCCTCTTCTCAGGAAATTCATGATATCCTATTATTAAGCAGGCCGGATTATGTAATTTTTGATGAGATGAGAAACACAGATGATTTCCACTTGTTTACTGATTTAAGATTATCTGGTATAGGTTTAGCAGGAGTCTTGCACGCAACTAATCCTATTGATGCTATCCAAAGATTTATTGGAAGAACAGAACTAGGAGTAATACCTCAAATAATTGATACTGTTATTTTTATCAAAGGTGGGATGATTCATACTGTATTAAACCTTAAGATAAGCGTTAAAGTGCCTACTGGAATGACTGAAGCGGATTTAGCAAGGCCAGTAGTTGAAGTAACTAATTTTCTGACTGGCAAGCTTGAATTTGAGATTTACACTTATGGAGAGCAGACTGTTGTGATTCCTGTGCATCTGCAAAAAACATCTCCTTCACATGCTCTGGCAAAAAAACAGCTTGAAAGAGAGCTCCAAAAATATGTCAGTGGAGCAAAAGCCGAATTAGTTAGCGAGCATAAGGCAATCTTATATGTTCCTGAGAAAGAGATTCCCGCAATAATAGGAAAACAAGGAAAAAGGATAGAGCATATTGAGAAAGAGCTAGGAATTTCTTTAGAAGTCAAGCCTTTGCATAACACTTCTGAATTAAATCTTATCTCTTATAATGTTTCTGAAACTCAAAAATATCTTGTCTTTCATGTCTCTTCTTCTTTAAAGGGAAAGAAAGTGGGATTTTATTTAGAAGATGCTTTTTTATTTGCTGCTATTGTTGGGAATAAGGCAGACGTTAATGTGCAGAAAAAATCAAATACAGGCAGTGTTCTTTTAGAGAGTATAAATCTCGGGAAAAGGGTTGAGATTAAACTATGAAAGTAATGGAAGAATCTATTGGGCAGGCTGCAGCACAAATTGCAAATGACATTAAGGCAGATTGCATTATCTCTCTTAGCAGGGAAGAAGTAGATGTCCTTGAGCAAGATCCATTATGGATGGATATTACAGTAACCTTTTTCAGGCAAGTTAAGAAAGGAGTGTATAGCAAATTGCAGTATTCCACAAAAATCAGGAAAGCAGAATCTTCTTCCATCATTCCTATTAAGGAAGTGTTAATGGAGGGAATTAATAAGAAGTATATCACTCAGGGAGAGAAGATTGTTTGTGTTACTGGAGAGAGCATGGGCACCGGATATAAGGGCATGCTATTTATTTTTGATGTGGATAAATTGTTTTTTGACATTTCTCAGCATTTAAGTGTGCAGCATATTAATGCAGATGCTATTGAAGCAACTATTAAGATAGCGCAGGAAATAGCGAGAGAGGGAAGGGAAGGGAAGAAGGTTGGAACTGCCTTTATCATAGGAGATAGAAATAAATTAACTCCTTACTTAAGACAGTTATTCATTAATCCTTTTCGCGGTTATCCTGAACAAATGAGAAGGATTACTGATCCTGCTATTAAGGAAACTGTTAAAGAATTTGCGCAACTGGAAGGGGCTTTTGCTATTGATAGTGAAGGTATTATTTTGACCTGCGGTGCTTATATCAACATTAATAGTGATGGCATGAATCTTCCTTTAGGTTTTGGAACAAGGCATAGAAGCTGCGCTGCTTTGACTCAAGAGGTTGATGCTATTGCTGTTGTAGTTAGTGCTTCTGGAGGGACTGTAAGGGTTTTCAAGAATGGGAAGCCTATTATCAAGCTAGATCCCGACGCATAATTTTTAATTTATAGGAAGATTAGTTGATGCGTGCACAAATTGCGTAGACTCTTATATTCATAAAATATTCCTGACTACACTTCCATCCTGTGCCGTCAGTCAGTGGGCGGGAGATTAGGATATAATTAGTCAGACCGGGTGTAAATTCACAACCGCCGCCAATAACTTTTTTTCCTGAGCTACATGTTGCTGTGACACTACTTAATTCTCCTGTACTTGTTAGAACTTCATACCCCATAATGACTGATCCTGAAATTGTTGCAGAACCAGAAGAAATTTCGAGATTAGCACCATCTAGTTTTAAATTATCATTTCCTGTTAATATAAATCTTGCATTATAATCTGATGAAGCATCATTATTAAAATCCAAGTAAGGCTGTCCAGAACCGTCAACTGCTCTTATCTCTAAGTAAGGATTATTGCCATCATCACCCATAGTGACCCTCCCCCCACTCTCGCTCACACTAATAGGACCTGCCATTACCCCTGAAGCTATCTGATCAGCAGAATGCCATCCCTGGCTAGGATCATAGCTTTTTACTAAGATGATTCCTGCAAATAGCGTTAGAAGAATTGCTCCAAAATAAAGATGTTTTTTTTCAATATTTAATTTAATTTCCATTTTTACCTCTTTTTTATTAATAAATTATTACTTCAAGCTTTTATTTAAATCTTTCTATTGTGCTTTTGCTGTTTCCGAAATGAAATTATAAGTTTCTTCAAACACTTTTTCTTTATATTTATCTACAAGAACAACATGATACGAATCATTAATCCATACTAGTTTCTTTTTTGTTGAAGATACTTTATCATAAATATAACCGGGAGTTCTTTTATCCACCATATGATCTGTTGCTGATTGTACAATCAAAATAGGATCTCTAATATCTTTCAATACTTTTTTCGTCAAAGCAGCTGATTGAATTACTTGAGATAGAGTAGGCAAAGGAATTTTTGAGTAATGCACTTTCCTTTTAATTGTTTTTGGATAAATCCGTTTTCTCAGATAAGGATATTCTTTTTTCTGGAATATTTTAAACTGTCTTAAGATATAATAAAGAGACTTATGGAATCTTTCTCTCTTCCAGAAAATTGGTGTGCCAAAAGATACAATGCCATCAACACGATGAGAGCTGGCGTAGAGCAATGTAAGATTCCCGCCAAAAGAGTTTCCTGCTATGTATATTTTTTTACAATGTTCTCTAAGAAATTCTGCTTCTTTTATTACTTGCTCATTCCAATCTTGAAGTTTTCCCTTAACTAATTCTTCAACAACTGTGCCATGGTATTTGAGCAAAGGACAATAAACAGTGATGTTTTTCTTTGCCAGATATTTTCCTAGACTCCTCATTTCTTGCGGAGTGCTGGTGAAACCATGAATTAATAGTATTCCTGTATCCCCTCTTTTATAAAAGAACGGATCTCCACCTTTTATGATAGGGATATTTTCATATTTTTTTCGCTTTATCCTAAAAATTCTGAAATGATGATAGGCACGTAGAAAGGCAAGTAGTCCTATAATGTATTCGAACATATTTTTTCTTTTATCATCTTGCTATTTAAACATTATTGTTCAAAAAGCATTTAAAGAAGGCTTCTTTTTAATCAATAGGCCCTGGTAGCTCAGCCTGGATATGTTAAACCAGAAAGAGCGGCAGCCTCCTAAGCTGTAGGTCGTGGGTTCAAATCCCATCCGGGGCGTAAAATTTTTTCATCTTATTTTATAGAACATCTCTGCATATTTGCATTGGATGTCATTGCCGTAGACTCTTGCTTTAACATGTAAACTTGGAAGGAGAGAGTATATTGAAGCTTTCTGGCTTTCAAAAAACCCCAAAAGTTTTATTTTCCTTTTAAAAGTGTTGCTAATATCAACATAGAGTTTAGGATTTCCTCTTTGAAGTATCTCTAAAGGGCTCCAAACATCAAAAGTATAAACATGATCTTTATATTTTATCCTCTTTATTACTTTCATGACAATTGAATGAACAGCAATATGGTCTCCTGAAAGATGAGCATCCCCTTTTGCATGCGTGAAAATCTTTTTAGGATTGTATTTTTTAATAATCTCTTCAATGTGCTTAAGTATCTTTTCATCTTTGGTCGATTTTCTTATCTTTCCATCTTCTAAACCAAGGAAAAGCAATTCATGAATTCCTATCTTTTTTCCTACTTTTTGAGATTCTGCTATTCTTGTTTCCTGTAGGATCTCTGTTTGGATGAGAGGATCGCTTTTTTCTCCATAGGAGAAGATAACAATAATTATTTTCTCTCCGTCTTTTGCATACTTTAATAAAGTACCCCCAATTCCAATCAGTTCATCATCAGGATGCGCCACAAAACAGAGTGTTGTTCCCATTTTAAATTACATCAAAAAAATGTAGTTTACCTTTGTACGGAATAGGTTTTATCCTTTGAGGATTTTCTAAAACAAACCCGTAATTCCCAAAAAAAGTTGAAGCAAGATGCAAGGATTGATCTTGTACATGCTCTTCTGCATTTTGGTATTTTTTAACTTCTACCAATTTTGCTTTTCCTACGAGGAAACCGCAAGGCAATTCAGAAAAACCAAATCTTTGCATTCCTTCATTATGTGGTTGCAGAGATGCATGAATATAAAATTCTCCTCTGAACTTTGTATTCCATTTTCTAAGCTCTATCTTTTTCCTGCCTTGTAAAATAAGTTCTGCAAAAGGCTGTTTTATTGAAAGGGCTTTCATGATTTTTATAAAACCTTAACCTTTAAATAGTTTAAGGATTCATGTATTGAAAGTGGGATGCTTATGCCAGATGAAACAGATGGTTTTGGTTATGAAGATAGTTGGGAATATGTTGCAGAAAAAGGATTAATAAAAAAACAATTAGAAGGCTTAGGTTTTGGTGGTGAATATTTTTACAGATTTAGTAACGAGACAGGAGTTCTTTCTCTAAATAAAAATTTTTATCCAAATGTTAATATTGAGGAAATAAATGCCGAATTGAAATCTGGAGAAAACAATGGCGTAATTGATATTGGCGTTATAGTAGTTTCAAAAGTTAAAGAGATTAGATTTTTAACTCTTGAAGAATCCAAAACCAAAAGTTTAGAAGAATCTATTTCATAAAAATTAAAGTTCTTTAATGTAAGAAATTAAGATTTGAAACCTTTTAGTTATCTTTTTATGCTTCTTGTTAAAAGGTTATAAATTTATAACACAAAATTAGTGTTATAGTAAGGCTTATATAATGCTAAAACTATCTATTTTTTCTATGGACAAGAGAGAAACATTTCTCAAGATTTATTCTAATCTAGCTCTTAATCTTAGAGAAGAGATTATCTTAGTTATAAACAAAAAACCTATTACGTGGAATGTTGCATATTTAGAAATAAAAAATAATACCAAGATGGGAGAGAAAATTTTAAGTAAACTTAATCAACTGAAGATACTATGAATGATTCCGAAATAAAAGAAATTGTTATTGCACGATTGGACGTTTTACCAATAGATAGGAAGATTTCTATAGGGAATGAAGGAACTTTTAGTAAAGAAGAACTAATAGAACATGTACAGAAAGGAGACAAGATTGGTAAAAAGATAGTAGAGATAGAAATGGAGTTCCTGAGGTCTTTCAAAAAGGAAGGCATGTTTTAATAATGGCAGGAATCCTTTTCACACGACCAGAATATGACGATACTACTTATTATCTTTCTCATTGGATAAAAGACACTATAGACATAGCTAGAGCAAAGAATATGAAAGTATTTGATCTACACCAGGAGAGATCAAACGATAAAGAAGTTGAGAGCATTCTTAAAAAACAGTCAATATCTTTATTAGTGTTTAATGGTCATGGAAGCGAAGACACCATTACAGGACATAAAAACCAACCAATAATAACCATGGAAAATGTGCAACATCTAAAAGACAAGATAACATACGCTATCGCATGTAGTTCAGCTAAGATACTAGGACCGAAGAGTGTTGCAATCGGAGCATCATCTTATATCGGTTATGATGACGATTTCATATTTTTCTATACTCCTACTATAATAACACACCCTTTGAATGATAAAACCGCCGAACTTTTTTTGAAGCCGTCTACAGAAATAGTAAATTCTTTAATAAAAAATAATACAGTAGGAGAATCTTTGAGGAGATCGAAAGCAATGTTTAAAGAGCATATTACTAAATTATTACATAGCGAAGTTTCTAGAGAAAATACAACCATGATAAGATACTTGTGGTGGGACATGAAACACCAAGTAGCTTTAGGAAAAATGGACACAACTATCGGATAAACCTTCTGTAGAAATTTAAGTGCGCCAGGCGGGAAATTCGTAGCTTCGCAATTTCGAACCCGCGTCACCAGCTTGGAAGGCTGAGATACTAGCCATTATACGACTGGCGCTTAAACCATATTTTTATAAAATAGTTTATAAACCTTTTTAGTTTTGGTTCTGTTAACTTAATGTTGATGAATTAAACATAAAATACTTGTTTTTTTATCACACCAATTCATTCAGAATTAACGGTTTGGAATTTAGTTGCTTTCTGTATCATGAATTTCCAATTTTCAACTTCTATGTTCACTCCAGAAATTTTAGTAGGAGTATTGCCATCAAGGCTTTGGTGCGGTCTTAGGAAATTATAAAAAACAAACCAACCATCAAGAAATATTTGGGCTGTTTCTTCCCTCTTCAATCCACGCATAGGTTTAAGCCTGTCTTTAAGCGTTCCATGAAGTCTTTCAACAACATTATTTGTTTCTCTTGTTCTTATTCCAACTCTTCGTATTAATTCCACTTTATCCGCTTTATACCTACTGTAAAATGCTTTCTTGAAAGCTTTCTCGTAAGCCCATAAACCATCTGTCATTATCTTGTTTGAACAATAATTGTATAGAATTCCTTAGTTCTTTTAATTGAATTACTTCTTCTTTTCTTTCTTTTTCATAATTTTCAAAGTCTTCTATTCTTCTCCTTTTATTAAATTCCTGAAATTCCGTAGCTTCAATTTCCTTTTTGGGATAAAGCTTAGAGCATAGGGCACACTTATACTTCCTTCTATGCGAGAGCAGTACAAGTTCGTATGAGCAGTTTGGACATCTTGACATTGAGTTAGCATACTATTTCTTCTTTAAAAATGTATATGCTATTCATTTTTGATGTTGGTAGATAGAATGTAATCTCTCTAATACAGTAACAGAATGTTTATATAAAAAGATGCCCATAAAAACATTAAATAAACGGGGGTATAGGTTTTGCTTAATAAAAAAAGGGTTAAAGTAATAGTCCTAGTTTTAACTATCTTAATCTCTTTAATAAGTTTTTCAAGCATAACTAATGCATTTGACTTTGCTTCTATTTTTGGAAAAAATACAGAAGAAATTAAAACAATAATAAAAGAGAAAGAAGTAAAAAATATAGACGATTCTGCTATGCTCGACAAGTTCACATATCTAAAAGGTTATAAAAAAATATACTTTGATGTTTCTTCTTCTCAAGATTTTAATATTTATGAAGCTGAAAAAAACTCTCTTTCTTCAAGTGATAAGGTAGTAAACACATTTGACCTTAATAATCTTCAAGTAGAAACAGAATACAAAGAGATAGATACAAGCGTCTTTAATGTGGATGAAAGACCCGTAAAACAAAAATATATTGTAAAGAATCTTTTAAATGAACCAAGAGATATAACTTTACATATCAAATATGAAATTGACTCTTCTAAGGTACTTTGGAATGCTACTGAATATCCTATTACTAAAACTCCAAGATATTTTAATACGGAAGAAAAAAACATCAAATCTAATCAATCTATAGAGAAAAGATATATTCTCTCTTTTGATAATGGATATTATGATTTTAAGGATGTGCAAAACTTAAATTATCAAGTATCTGTATACTCAAAAAATAAAAGAAATTATATTGACCTAGAGATCAGAGAACATCTTGATGCTTTAGAAACTTTTGTTATAGATCCTGAATTAGGGTGGGTTCTGAGAAATATCAGTTCTTCTGCATTAGGAGCACAATCAGTTTTTGCCATTGATTTAGATAAAGATGGAGACATAGATGTGTTAAGTGCTTCTGATGGAGACAACATTGTTGCATGGTATGAAAATGAGGGGAATAATCCTCCTAGTTGGACTAGAAGAGTCATATTTAATGAGTCTGGGAATTCACCTCAGTCAGTATATGCAGCAGATTTCGATAATGATAATGACATAGATGTTGTAGCTGCTCTAGCGAATTATGACGAAATAGCATGGTTTGAGAATAATGGGGCAACACCTCCTGGGGGATGGACTAGGAGAAATGTTGCTACATATGTTGATTTGCCGATAGTAGTATATGCTATTGATGTTGATCAAGATGGAGATACTGATGTAGTAAGTGGCTTTGCACTTGGTGGAGTATTGTGGCACGACAACAATGGAAGCTCACCTCCAGGATTTATTAGAAGAGGTGTAGGATCAACAAGTTATACCCAAGATGTTCATGCTGCTGATTTGGATAATGATAATGATATTGACATATTAAGTGCTGCTTGGCAAGATGATACCATAGCATGGTATGAAAATAATGGGTCTATTCCTCCTTTCTGGAATAAGCGTACGATAGGCATTGTTGATGGCGGATGGTCAGTTTATGCTGCAAGAATTAACAATGATAACTATATGGATGTTGTTGCTGCATCACAAGATGACGATAGAATAATATGGTATCAGAATAATGGAGCTAGTCCTCCTAATTGGACTGAAAGAAATATTACCTATTCAGCAGATTCTGCATTTAGCGTGTTTGCTATCGATTTAGACAATGATGGTGATACTGATGTAATTAGCACTTCAACTGCTGATAACAAAATTGCGTGGTACGAAAACTTGGGAGGAAGTGTTCCTAGTTGGATTGCGAGAAATATAACAACTGCTGCTTTGTACCCCGTAGAGGTTTTTGCAATTGATGTAGATAATGATAATGATATTGATGTGCTGAGTGCTTCTTCTTATGATAATAGAATAGCATGGTATGAAAATAACGGCAGTGTTGCTACTGTTCTTAGCATTTTACCTATCCAAGTGGTGGAAAATGTAGACCTAGTGAAAGGAAAAAGAACCTTAGTCAGATCTGAAATTGAAGGGACTCCTTTTGCAAGAGCTACGGTAAAATTGTTCTTTGAAGATGTGCTTCAAGAAACTCAGATAAAAACCTTTAACAGTACAGGAGGAAGAGAAATTGTAGATTTCTTTTTCAGTCCTAATAGTGATGGAAATAATAAAAAAATAAGAGTAGAAGCTAGAGTTGGAAGTTATTCAAATAATATAACAAAGTTTGTTAATATTACGGAAACAAGAGATATCAATTTATTTTTTGTTCCAGTAAATCAATTTAATAGTTATTCTGATGCTATTAGAAGGAATATTCAATTTATGAATGATACTTATCCTATAGCGGATAATGGATTGCATTTAAGAATTGATAATAATCCTATTTCAGCTCCGACAAACCCTTCAGAAGAAGATTTAAGGAATATCCGATTAAATATTTTAAGTCGAATTTTCTTTTCTAAGCAAAAATTTAAAAGTGCGGTTGGGATTGTTGATCAGGGTTATTTATCTGGGAATACAGGCCTAAATTTCAATATAGGAAATCCAGATGTAATCTTAATTGATAAAACTCAAATCAAAACAGTTGCGCATGAAGTAGGACATACTCTTGAATTATGCGACGAGTATAATCCTGTAAAGTGGGCAGAACAAGATAAAGAGTTACCTAATGGTTGTCTAAATGGTGATTTGGACAACAATAGTATTTTAGATCCTCTATGTTCATCAAATAACGGCTGTCCAGTCTCCACGTTATCCATTTTGTATGAAGATTATGGACTTGTTAATCAAACTACTATTTTAAGAAATTTTATGGGAGGGACTGAGAATCAAAATTATTCCACAATACCACCTTCAAGCTTTGAAAGTTGGATTAGTAATGATTCTTTTAATGCTTTATTAGAGGAACTTGATGTAAACTCCGATTTTGGAGATCCTTTTATTCATGCGATCACTAAATACCTAGTGATTAGAATAGCTTATGAAAGAGACAGTTCCTTTACTATTTTAGATTCTTATTCTTTAGAAGATGGATTTGTAAACGACCCTAACCTCTCCGATGGTAATTTTTCAATTGAATTAAGAGACAATAATGATAACATAATCTCAAATATAAGTTTTGAACCGAATTTTATCATAACTGCAGAAAATGGAACATCCATAATCACAAATAAAACATTTTTAATTTTTGCATTATCAATTAACGATAACTTATCAAGTTTAATATTTAAAAGCAATACAACAGTGTTAGAGAGAATTAATAAGACACCAAATATCCCTACAATCAATTTAACATCTCCTTTTAATAAAACGTTTTCTAATGAAGTAATAAACATTACTTGGAACTCATCGGACATAGATGGAAATTCTTTAAATCATACGATATTATTTAGTAAAGATAATGGTGATAATTTCAGCACTCTTGGTTTTGATATTAGTCAAAATAATTTCGAAGTAAACTCTTCAATTTTGTCGGATTGTGAACTGTGTAAGATAAAAGTTTTAGTTACAGACAGCATGAATACTAATAGTTCTCTTTCACCTACTTTTAGTATTGATAATGACATTCAAATTAAGAACTTTAATGTTATACATAGTAATGAGAGTGAGAAAGTTTTCCGGTTTGAAATAAACAATTCATTTTTTAATCAGAGTGTAACTAATGTTAATTGGACATTAAATACTGGAGAGTCGATAGTGCGATCCAATTCTAGTATCAATTTGGCACCTTTAGAAAATATTTTTGTTTATATCTATTATAAATATACTACTTTTGGTCAATTTAATATAACGGCTAATGTCTTTAACGAAAACTACTCCGAGGTTAAAAGTGTAAATATAAATGTATGAGGTGACAAATGGTAAAGAGCAAAAAAACTGAAAAACGAAAGGTATATGCAAGTGGATGGTTTTGGGCTATTGTTGCAATTTGTATATTTATTCTGAGCCTGGTAATTCCATTTATTCAAGAATACAAAGATACTAGAAGTTACAACCTAAAAGAAATAGAAAATATTAGGATTGAAATTGAGAAGGCAAACTACTGTGAAATTAATGAAGACTGTAGAATCATTTCTGGACGATGTCCCATTGGTTGTTATATTAGTGTAAATAAAGAAGAAGCAGAGAGGATAGATTACTTAATTCGTTCAATTGATTCAAGCTGTGTTTATGAATGTATGGCACCTAAAGAAGTAGTATGCTTCGAGAAGAAATGTAAAATTAATTTTGAACAATAAAGAATAATAATAAACAAAACAAAAAGATTAAAATGAAAAAAGAAATTTTACTCATATTCAGTATTCTTTTTATTTTACTTAGTTTTAGTGTTAGAGGAAGTTCTCTTGGATATGAATACTTAGATAATGGAAATGTTTTGCATATGTGGAATGACTATGATGATTATTATTTTAATACATCTTCAGGAATCCAGTTAACAAACCACTACAGTGAATACTGGACTAAAAATGTGCTATGCATTGGCTACTTCAATGCAACGGATTGGGATAAGATTAGATGCGTTGATGAATTAATTAATTTTAATCAAATTGTTGTTTCTGATGGTGCAACCTTTGTCAACTATACATTATGGAAAAATATAAGCTATTTATCTTACAATTTTAAAGTCACTTTACGATATAACTTAGAACTTGGAAAAGATAAAATAAGGATTCAGCCATTTGTCACTAATCTAGGAATCCCTATTCCTCAAAAACTAGGATTTGCTTGGCGTGTGGAAGATATTAGGGCTGGTTACACTTACGAGGATGATTTCTTAATAGTTTTGAATAAAAGCAACCAAATTACAGAATACTATAACCTAAGTGAAAACCAATTGAATAAAGTTTTTACAAATGTAAATATCTATCCATTTTACATCATTGATGATATTCCTGCAATAAACGAAAGCGGCGGATCTGTGCTTTTTGAATGGGATAATAATTTAATATATCGTTTATTAGTAAAGGATGAACCCGCTTTCTATAATGCTCCAGTTGCTCTAGCAATACAAATAGGCTCTTTAGGAAGTGGGCAAGAGCTTACAACTACCTTCTTCTGGCATGATGCTGTTTGTTCTGTAAATTGCCAAGGGGGGAATAGCATTACAGGGTCAAGTATCTCTTGCACTAATTGTACTGAAATTGAGCCTGAAGATAAAAAGCTAATGAGATGCAGAGTAGATACTGCTATTGGAGATGGAAGCTGCACTACAAGTACAGGATGTAAGTTAAAATGGCAGTATAATAAGACTGATCAAGGAGGAGCCTTTGTAAATATTCCTGATTATGATGCTAATATATGGACAAGGATTATGTGCAATGCAACAATAGGATTAAATGGTTGTGAAATAGGTAATGCATCAACAGATATCTGGTATAGCCAATATCCTGTTTGTAAAGAGCACTATAGTACTAAAGTAAGATGCAACTTTAATGATAATCACATTACTGAAACTCTTACTTTTAACTGTAAAGATACTTTATTGCCATCTCATCATTTTGAGAGTGATAATTCCTCTGGAAGTGTACAAGAAGGCCAATTAGTGATGACTGGTGTAAGATGGTTTGATAATGGAACTTTAGACACTGCTGTTTTAAGAACAAACAAAACAGGAGCATGGCAGAATGAGAGTTATCTTAGGATTACTCCTTCTCCAGCCTGCCAAGAATTATGTGATGAGGAAAACTGGAAATGGGCTAACATCACAATAAGCACTACAGGCTATGGAGGAAAAAGCATTTGCTGGCAGCAATGGGCAAATGACACCAATAATAATTGGAATATGACTATGCAAGCAAGATGCTTTGATGTAAGTGCTAATGAGACTAGAGGTGATGATGCCATCGTTGAAGGTATTAACAATGCTATTCCAACTGCAACCATTTATACATATCAGCAGGTTTATACGGTAAATTCAACTAATAGCCAAACTACTGGAAGATTTGATAAAGTAGCGATTCTTAACAATCAGACATGGGCGTTTAATTATGTTACTCTTGGAGAGGATTTTACTAATTTAATTAGATTAAGGAATACTGTTGTTGTTTGGGAAAATCAGAGTTTAAGCTACAATCAAATTGTGCATCAGGTTGAATTATTGATCAATGAGACTAAGGCTTAACCACAATCATTTATAGATAATTCTGTATCGGGTGGCTTACGAAGATCCTCCAAGTTAATGAATTTTCTAGTCATCTTGTAGATGCTTTTTACCTATACAGAAATATCCACAATTCTAGTATCTATAGTTATTTGGCTTATCTGTAACATCCAATTCTCTCTTTTTACATTTAGGACATACTCTCATTTTGTAAAATTTAGCTTAAAATATATAATTACTGGTTAGTTATTTATCTACTTTGTGAACTACTGCTTTCCTCGCTTAATGGATTTAACCAATGCATCAAGCGCTGCAGAATAAACAAGACTAAAGCAGCTACTAGAAGATAACCCCAATCTAATAAGCTTAAAGGAACAGTATTAAAGAACTTCGCAATAGGAGTATATATAACTATTAATTGAAGCAAGAGCGAAGATAAAATAGCTAAATTGAGGTATCTATTTGAGAAAAATCCTAATTTGTAATCTCTTCTTATTCCTTCTAATCTCACAATTTCAAACACTACAAGAGAGGTAAAAGCCATAGTTTGCGCTTTAAGCAAATTCTCTTGCAGCCCTTGATTAAACAAATATAATGTTGCTGTCGCAATTAAAATTGCAATCGTGATCATACTAAAACCGAGTTTTTTTGTAATAAAGGATTCTCTTTTTGGTCTTGGTTTCTTCTTCATTATCCCGGGTTGAGCTAAATCCACACTTAGAGCTAATGCAGGCAATCCGTCTGTAACTAAGTTAATCCATAACAATTGGACTGCAATTAATGGAAGTGGCATTCCTAATAAAGCAGCTATGACAATGACAAGAATCTCAGCAAGGTTGCTGCTTAACAAATAATTAACAAATTTGCGGATATTGTCATAGATAGATCTTCCTTCTTCTACAGCATCTACAATAGTCTTAAAGTCATCATCCTCAATAATCATATCAGAGGCTTCTTTGCTTACCTCAGTTCCAGTAATGCCCATAGCTACCCCGATATCAGCGCTTTTCAATGCGGGAGCGTCATTAATGCCATCTCCTGTAACAGCAACGACATGGCCTCGTTTTTTTAAAGCATTGACAATCCTTAATTTATGCTCTGGATTGACTCTTGCATAAACATCATAGCTCTCTACTTTAAAGAAGAATTCCTTATCTTCAAATTTATCTAATTCTATTCCTGTCAATACCCTTCCTTGCAATCCGATTTGCTTTGCAATCGCAACTGCAGTTCCAGGATGGTCTCCTGTAATCATCACTACTTTAATGCCAGCTTCATTGCATTTTTTTATATAATCATTAATATGCTCTTTCGGAGGATCAATCATCCCTTGCAAGCCAAGGAAAATTAAATTTTGCGTAAGCTCTGTCTTTTTTTCCACATTCTTATAAGCAAAGCCTAGAATGCGCAAAGAATCTTTTGCCATTCTTTCATTTGTCTCAAGAATTTGTTGCTTGTCCTTTTCTGTTATTTTTCTAGTAAAGCCGCGCTCATAAACTTTATCACATAAAGAAAGAACAACTTCAGGAGCCCCTTTGACATAGATAATTTCATTTCCCTTTTCTTGATAAATAGCTGCCATGTATCTTTTTGAGGCATCAAAGGGAATTTCCTTGAGTTTCTTATATTCTTGTTTTTTCAATCCGTATTTTTTGGCACTTACTAGAAGAGCTGCTTCTGTAGGATCACCGAGAATTTCCCATTGATTGTTTTTTTCAATCAATTGAGCATTGTTACAGAGCATACCTGTCTTAAGCAGTAGTTCTAAGCCTAAAGAAGAAAATGGCGTTCCTTCAAAACTAAATCCTCCTTCTGGTATGTACCCAACACCATCTACTTTAATCAGTTTTCTTTCGCAATAAACCTCTTTTACTGTCATCTCATTTTTTGTTAATGTTCCTGTCTTATCTGAGCCAATAACAGAGGTGCTTCCCAAGGTTTCTACTGAAGCCAATCTTCTGATAAGGGCTTTTTTCTTTACTAATCTTTGTGAGCCAAGAGCTAAGGCAATAGTCACCACTGCTGGTAATCCTTCTGGTACTGCTGCCACTGCTAAACTAATTGCCAATAAGAACGCATCTATCTTTTCTACTCCTAGGTATATTTGCAGTATAAAAACCATAATACTGACAATAATTGCTGTAATTCCAATAAATTGTCCAAGTTTTCTTAATCTTTGTTGTAATGGGGTTGATTCATCTCTCACTGTTTGCATCATTTTTGCAATCTTTCCTATTTCGCTTTGCATCCCAGTTTTTACAACTAAGGCTTTTCCATAGCCTTTAGTTACAATTGTTCCTGAAAAGACCATGTTTATTTGGTCAGCAACTGGAAGGGCTTCTTTTGAAATGGCAATTTCTGTTTTTGCAACAGGCGTTGATTCTCCTGTTAGAGATGCTTCTTGAGTTTCTAATGCACTTACTAAAATTAATCTTGCATCTGCAGGAATTTTATCCCCCTCTCTTAGAACAAGAATATCTCCTGGAACTATTAAAGAAGTTGAAATTTTTTGTTCTTTTCCTTCTCTGATAACGACGCTTTGCGCGCTTGTTAATTTTTTCAGTGCAGCAATGGCCTTTTCTGCTTTGTACTCTTGAATGAATCCGAAAGTGGCGTTGAAAAGCACAATTAGAAAGATGACAATTGCATCAACTATCTTTCCTAGGAAGAAAGAGATGATTGTTGCTGCTATAAGAATGAGGATAAGAAAACTCTTGAATTGGTTGAGGAATAAAAGGAAAGTGTTAATCTCTTTTTTTTCTTTTAGCTTGTTTTCTCCGTATTGTGTTAATCTTTTTTCAGCTTCTTCTTCTGCTAATCCCTGTTCGCTTGTTTTAAATTCTTGATAGAGGTCATCTATTTTTTTTGAGTAAATATCCATGGTAATTTTGAGAAAATGAGTTATAAAAAGCTTTTTGTTTTTTTAACCTAATCCTTTAAACCCTTCATCCACATATTTTTTATCCCAACCTTTCTCTAATAAAGCATTTGCAATGTCTTCCTTTGTAAATCCTCTGTCTAATGACTCTTGGATATATGTTCGCAATCTTATCATGTCTATATCTTGAATCTTCTCTTTTGTTTCAGGCGCCCTTCTCTTCAAGCTTCCAGGACCTGTATAGAAGTTAAAGAAATAAACTCCAACGATTAAGATAATTCCTAATACAATTCCTATCCATAATGGAAATTCTTTTCTGCAATCCTTTTTACAGTAATATTCATTTTCAGGATCATTTTCATATATTAAAAATTCTTCATTATATTCGCAAATATCATTCCCACATTCTACTGCAATTTCAACTTCTGGATTTTCTATTTCAATATCACTAAAGACTGCTGTAACAGCATTTTTCGTCTCTTCTAATTCAATATTCTTTAAAAGATAAAGAATCTCTTTTTCTCTTTGAATAGGCCAGCTTAAAATTCTGTTGGATATTTCAGAATCAGGAGTTAAAGACACAACATCATCGTTATAATTAACGATGTTTCTTAAATCCTCTACGAGTAGATTATTCTCTCCGCCTTGCACCTTAATCTCTTTCTTTACCAAAGTAAAATGCTCGCTATCTCCAGAAAGGAAGGTTACATCAACATCTCTTGCATCTAAATTTACAGTAACATGGTTGAAATTAAAGTCATAGGCTTTTATCAGATATAATGACTTTTCCTCTTCAGACGAGAATTCTTTAAATAAATTAGGGTCAGGAATATCCTCTTTCTTGAGGAAGATGTTTTCAAAGGTAAATTGTCTTACTCTAAGTTGCAAAGGAACTTCTTTTTTTATAGCTTCAACATCTTCTAGTATTTCAAGATACCTTCTCTCTTTTATGCTCTCACTTGAATCAGAATCTCTGATGTTTTCATAGTCTAAAATCAAATTGCTTACATTTGTCCTTACACTCTCTATATAAGAAGAATATTTTAATAGTATAGAAGTTTCTTTCACTAATGAAGTAGCATTTCCAATATAAGATCTTGCTTGATCAATTTTTACTAAAGTATCATTAAGAATATCATCTAAATGCTCTTCCAAATTTCCAACACTCATGGTTATTGTGTTGCTTCCCTGCAATCCAGTTTCATCTTTTGCTCTTAGCGTTACTGTATAAACTCCTTCTCTTGAATAAATATGATTAACGATTTCCCCATCGCTAGTTGTATTATCTCCAAAGTCCCATTTCCACGAAATAATTTCTCCATTTGGAGAGTGAGAGCCTTCTCCATTAAAAACAATACCCTCTCCTTGAGCAACGCTCCTTCTATTAACTCTTATAACAGCAACAGGCGCATCAACAACACTGAAAGTTTTTTCATCACTCTCTCCAATAAACTTGATTCTTAATCTGTAATCCTCTTTTTCTGCAGGTGTTTTTAATGAAGGAAATTTTATAAGGGGAAGTTTAACTTCTCTTTGAATTACCAATTCTTTTTCTTTATAGCGCAATGTTGAGAATGAATTGACAGTTCTGCCTTCTATATCTTCAGTATAAAGATTGCTAAGTTCTATTTCTCCATTATCTTTCTGAATGCTTATAGGAATAATGCATGTCCCATCACAAAAATCATTATAGTAGTTGTTCAAAGCATCAGTAAGAAAGATTGCATCTATGGCTGTTATTCCTCTTAATTCTGTCTCATACTCTGCAAGTTTTGCTGAGATGAAATAAACATCATCTCCATTAATTCTTATTCTTGGAAGCTGATAATAATTTATATTTATATCTCCATCAGAAGTAAAAACACATATTTCATAATCACCGTTTTCAGGCTCGTCATTTTCTAACTCGCAGCTTACCTCCTGCAAGGAACTTCCTGGCTCACTTAAGTCGCATTCTCCAGAGAAATCAGGGCCATCTACTGAAGCCATTAAATTGCTTCCATCTCTTATCTTTGTTGCCTTTACATTGATCTGCATTCTTGTGGAATTGAGCATTTCATTAAATGTAAGATTGATTTCATTGCATTTTCCATAGCTATCGCTTCCTTTCAAGACGACATCTCCAATAGGAGTTTCATCTCCATCCATTCCATTGCCGTAAAATGGATTAGACCATTGTCTAAAAGCTCCCGAATACTGCCACTCAATTTCTTGATCATTGCCTATATCTAAAAAAACATTATTAGGAAAATTTCCGTTTGCTTCCATTCCTTCAATCTCAAATTCTGCTGTATTCACTTCATCATCTAACAATATGCCGAAGTAAAACGGGCTTCCTTCAACAGTTAAATTACTATTTGAAGAAATTGCTTCATAGCTTTCTCTATTAACAGTGTATGAGCTGTCAATTAAGTCAGAGATCTTTGCGTAATAGTAGTTAGTGCCGCCATTTCTTATGCGGGCTTCTAATTCTTCATTTATGCTTATATTGCCTGTATAATTAATTACAATATCACCTTCAAAACTCTGTCTAGGTCCGTATTCTCTTGTTTCTAAGTCTAAAGTAATGTCTAAAGGGGTGGCAAAAACAAAAGGAATGCTCAACAAAAAAATAAGTATTAATGTCTTCTTCATAACTTCAGCCTCTTTTTAAATAAAATAAGGAGAAGTAGCGTATATAAAGATTATGTTTTTTTGGTTAGCTGGCGTGTTATTCTGAGATAATCTTTTCCAATACATTTATTAAGAATACAGAGCTTTATGTCTTACTATGACAAAAAAATATTATTTAGATACATCTATCTGGCTAGACTTCTTTGAAAACAGAAATGAACCAAATCTACCCAAAGGAGATTTGGCACATAAATTATTAAGCAAAATTATAGAAAATAATGATAAAGTTATTTATTCAGATAATAATATTTATGAATTAAACATGCTTGGTTATCCTACATACGAGTTTGACCATATCCTGCAACCACTTAGACCAATTCTTATTTTTGTTGAATCTACAGAAAAACAGATTAGCAAGGCTAAAGACCTATCATTAAAAAGAAATATTCCGAAAAGAGATGCTCTTCATGCGCTTATTGCAAGAGACAATAAATCAATATTAGTTACGTTGGATAGGCATTTCCAAAAAATTCGTGATATCATAAAACCAAAAAGACCCCAAGATCTTATTTAGCCCTGAATTTTCTTTCTAGTAATTCAAATACCTTTTCTCCTGCTTTATGTAAATCATCATCAGACGTCTTTCTTTTTGAAAAACCTTTTAGCTGAGACAGATTTTTTAATACTTTTTCCTTTTCCAGATCAGAAAGCTTTTCTCTGATTGCATCTCTAATAAACTCTGTTCGAGTGCTGTATCTATTATCTTCTAGCTTTTGGTCTATCTCTTCTAACAACTTATCTTCCATCTTTACAGTTATAGCTTGCATGGTATTACTTAGTATATACAAAATAGTATATAAAACTTCCGCTTTTTAAAGAAATTTGATTGATAATCAATCATATATTACAAAATTGCTACCTTATGTTTTTTGGTTTAATCTTTGTATCTTTTGTTGATTCACTAAAACCGCTGGACCGCCTCTTTTATCCCACCATTCATTTGAATCTGTATATAAAATTTCATTTGCAATTCTTTTTGCTGTCTCTGTTTTTAATCTCTTCATCACATTCAGGAACCATTTTTTAGCCCTGCTGTTTCCTGCATCATACTGTTCTTTCAAGGAGAGAAGCCATTCTAGGTTATCTGCATCTTTTGCGATTATCGCTTCTTTGCTTTTCCTTTCCTCATATTCTTTGAGTATTTCTTCAATATCTTGGCCAAATGGAAGAGCTTCTGCTAGATCCTTAATTGCTTCTTCCTCTTTCTTTTCCACATACTTTTGATGGACATAATTAAGATCCGAGATTCTTCCCTCTGTTAGGTCATGGAGCATGCACATCTTCATAATTTTTAATGTATCTACATCCTTTTCAAGCATCGCTAAAGAATGTCCTATATATACAACTCTGTTAAGATGTTCTGCAACGCTTTGATTTCCTGTTCCTAAAAAATGAAAACCGCTTCTAGGTGTTTTTGCTAAAATTCCGATTTCAAAGAAGAAATCTACAATGCTCTTTACTCCTTTCTTTTCTTTCTGCAGTTTCATGGCTGTTGAGAGAACTTATATAGATATAAGAGAATACCGATGATGATTGTCCCCATAATTAATAGTATTCCTATTAAAGAGCCTGTTGATTTGAATCTTTTTTGTCTTGCTGTCTTGAAAAACCAGAAGATCTGGCCAAATAGCGCTAAGCATGTAACTAATATTAATAAATATCCAGGCGGATTATTTAGTGCTGCTGGATTAACTATAATAAAGTGGAATATTGCAGCAATATACGCGATGTACACAAAGCGATGAATGAATTTCCATACTTTTGGCGTTAGCTTGTTGACCATATAGTCAGAAGATGTTAATGCCATTATCATAAAAATAGGCAAGGCAATTGAGCCGAAAACAATTGGATTTTTTATGGGATTTAAAGAAAAGTATATTTCTTTAAGATTGAAATGATAATAGAAGTAATAGACGCTTAATGCATGAAATAAGACAAAGACAAACCCAGAAACACCTAAATAACGCCTGAAACGCCAGTGTTTTGCAGTAGTTGGGATCCATTTAAAAATTGCGCTTGAAAAAAGAGCTAAGCCAATTAAAGTAGCGCCTGCAAAAGAAAAGCTTCTTACAAAAGATTCATCTATCTTTCCTTTAGACAGCCAGAAGTATTGCAAGAGAAATTGAATAACTAAAAAAATGATTGCAAGAGAAGCAAATTTTAATATTGTTTTAATATTATTATTTTTCTTTTTTTCCTGCATATCTTCGCTTTTTTTTGCTTCTTCTTTGGCTATCTCTATCTCGATTGTATCTTTATTTACTCTTGTCTTGTATGTTTCTAAAGCTCTTGTTGCAGGAGGCCCTTTAACCTCTCCTGTTTTAACATCAAATCTTGCCCCATGCCAAGGGCATTCTACAACTTTTCCATCAAATGTTCCTTCGCAAAGAGGTCCGCCTGCATGCGAACAAGTATTGTCAATTGCGTAATATCCTTCTTGCGTTTTGAAGAGAGCTATTGCTTTTCCATTCACTGTTTTGCATAACACAGCTTTCTCTTTGAATTCATCAATTGTCGCTATTAGCTGAAATTGCTTTATTCCAGAAACTTCTTTTGTTTGTTCTTTCTGCATTCTTTTCCTTTATTTGAACGGAAGGTATTTAAATCCTTTTCTTAAACCAAGCTGTATGCAAAGGCTTGAAAACTTATTCATGAATCATTATAAAAAAATTATTATTATTCCTATACTTCTTTTGGTTTTTAGTCTTGTTGTTTTTGTTATTCAGGCTCAGAAAGGATCAATACTTACTAAAGATATATCTCTCCAAGGAGGAACCTCTGTTACCATAACTAGTGAGCAAGGTGTTAACATTGATGAGCTTCAAGAAAGTCTTGAAAACTCATTTCCAAATTCCGATATCTTAGTAAGGGAATTAGCAGATGTTACTACAGGAAAAAAGATTGGGATTCTTATTGAAGCAACTAACATCAAAAATGAAGAATTACAGCCTTTTCTGGAAAAACACTTTGAAACTAAATTCACTTCAGATAGCTATTCTGTAGAGGAAATAGGTGCTTCTTTAAGCGCATCCTTCTTTAAAGAATTAAGGCTCGCTATGATATTCTCATTTCTTTTTATGTCTATTGTTGTTTTTATTACATTTAGGAAGATCGTGCCTTCTCTAACTGTAATTCTTACTGCCCTGACTGATATTTTAGTTACATTAGCTATTGTCAGCATTATGCATCTTAGAATTTCAACAGCAGGCATAGCAGCATTTCTTCTTTTGATAGGGTATAGCATTGATACAGATATTCTCTTGACCACTAAGGTTTTGAAAAGAACTGAATCATCTCTCTTTGCAAGAATCTATAGCTCTATGAAGACAGGATTAACTATGACTATTACTGCAATAGCCGCTGTTACTGTTGGATTATTCAGCAATTCTGTTGTTCTTCAGCAGATATTTACCATAATCTTGATCGGATTGATTGTTGATGTGATTTCAACTTATCTAGGAAATGCACCAGCCTTAATCTGGTATTGTAAAAAGAAAAACATACAATGAAATTCAAAAAAATGATTAAGAAATGGAGAGTCATTCTATTGCTCTTATTTTTGATATTGAGTTTTATAGCTATAAATCCGCAATTTAATAAAGAAGGTGTTGCTGTTCGACATATTGCCCAGAATTCTACAGCAGCCTTTGCCGGAATGCAGAGCCCTTCCTCTCAATTATCTGCTACTGCTTATGAAAGGATCATCAAAATTGATAATAAAAAGATATCCTCTTTAAATGATTATCATGAAGCATTAGCATCTTCCTCTTCAAATCTTTCTATTAAAATAGAGACTGATAAGAATGAATATGCTCTCTTGAAAAGCGAGGATTTAGGGATTACTGTTAGTGAAATAGCTGGCTCTAACCTTAAGAAGGGATTAGAGCTTCAGGGCGGATCTAGAGTATTACTAAAGCCACAAGATGCAATTAGCGAACAGCAGAGAGATGATCTTCTTGCAGTTATGGAACAAAGACTAAATACTTATGGATTAAGCGATATTAGAATAAGAAAGGCAGATGACCTATTTGGCAATAAATATGTTTCTGTAGAGGTTGCAGGAGCCTCAAAGCAGGAAGTAAAAGATCTTATTGCAAGCCAAGGTAAATTTGAAGCAAGAATAGGAGAAGAGGTTGTTTTTGAGGGCGGAGAGAAGGATGTTACCTTTGTATGCAGAAATGATGGCAGCTGTTCAGGAATTAGGCAGTGTACAGAGCAAGGCAGTGGTTATTTATGCACTTTTGCATTTCAAATCTCATTATCGGAAAATGCTGCAAAGAGGCATGCTCAGATAACTGACAAGTTTGATATTAATATTTCTGAGGAGGGAAGAGAGTATTTAGACAAGCCGTTAGATCTCTACTTAGATGATATCTTTGTTGAATCCTTGCAAATCTCTGCTGACTTGAAAGGGGTGGAAGCAACCAACATTGAAATTTCAGGGCCTGGTATTGGCAATACACAAGAAGAGGCAACGCAGCAAGCAATTCAGCAGATGAACAAGCTTCAAACAATCCTTCTTACTGGATCGCTTCCTGTAAAACTTGATGTCATCAAACTTGATTCTATATCTCCTGTTTTAGGAAGGGCTTTCCTAAGCAATGCAATCATTGTTACTCTTTTTGCGCTTCTCGCTGTAGCCATAATCATTTTTTTAAAATACAGAAAATTAAAGATATCCATTCCTATCCTTATTACGATGCTGTCTGAAATTATTATCACTCTTGGCTTTGCTGCTTTCATCAAATGGAATCTTGATTTAGCCTCGATTGCAGGGATTATTGCTGCTGTCGGTACTGGGGTGAATGATCAAATTGTTATTGTAGATGAGATACTATCTGGAGAGCAATTTTATCGCTGGAAAGAAAAGATTAAAAAAGCCTTTTTTGTGATTATCACTGCATACGCTACTCTAGTTGCTGCGATGCTTCCTTTGTTTAAGGCAGGCGCCGGATTATTAACAGGATTTGCTTTAGTAACTATTGTCGGTGTTTCTATAGGAGTTTTTGTTACAAGGCCTGCATTTGCAGCTATTATTGAAGAGGTAATGGAGGAATAAACTAAATATCAGAAATGCTGTCTAATTCTTCTAAGGATTTATCAAGCTCTTCTTCATCATCTAATATTGAGACACATCCACACCCACATTCATTTGAGAATGGTTCACTGCCTGGTTCGCACATAAATCTTATTAATTCACATCTTTCTTTGCTTGTTTCAATATACTTTTTATTAGGGTCATTATAATCACATGCAGATGAACTTGAGCATTGGCTATCTATCCAGTATTCCACTTTTTGATCTTTACAGGCATAACAGCTATTGCTATACGTTCCTATCTGATTTTCTTTGTTATAACCGCATACTGGTTTTGCTAATTGAATGCAAACATCAGCTGTTCTATCTTCTTCTTTGCAAACTGTTTTATCTGCATTTTGATCTATAGGTCTAGTGCAAGCACTCACAAAGATTAATAGGGATAAAAAAATTAAGCTGAAAATTAATTTATTTTTGTTTTGAAGTCCAGCCATAATGCTTTAACCTCCATAACTATTGCCTTTTTTCTCTCAAGCGAAGCCTCATTAAACTCAGCCTTTTTGCCTTCAACAGCATCAATGAAATTAACAACATCCTCTTCACTTGCTTTTTCTTCTTCCAAAAATTCTTCTGCTCTTTCCTCTAGGTTATAGAAGCGGAATTTTATTATTGTAAACAGTTTTTCTTTAAAATCCTCAACACAAGCTCTTTTTTCTTCTCCTGTTAGAAGATTGCACTTTCTTCTTTCTTCACTAATGCCACTAAAATTCAATTGCTTTTGCACACATGAAACTCTTTCAGCATTTCTATTAAATTCCCAGCAGGATTGCGCATTTTTGTAAATATTAATGCATCTAACTCTTCTATCTCCTTCTAAAGCTTTGCACTCTTCTGGCAAATACCGTAATTGATATTCTTCTTCTAATTCATCTTTTTCTAAATTTAACCTGCATCTTACCCTTTCTTTTCTAGTATTTTTTTCTCCACAAAGAAGTTCATTATCTTCACTTAATGATGTTTCCATTATTTTCTTAAAAATGACATCAACCTCATCTCCTGAGATCGATATAACATTAAAAATTAGGTCATTGCTTCCATCATCCTCAAGGTCAATTTCTTTGCTTTCTCCTACAGAAACGAGAAATTCCTTGGTTGGTTCTGTTTCTATTGCAAATGTTACTATCTCATTTTCAATTTTCTTGATGTTAAAAGGATATTTTTTGATTCCTCTTACCACTATTTTATAGTCTTTGTCTACTTCAAGTGTTTTTTCTATGCTATCTCTATTTGAAAATCTGAATACTGGAGCATCGCTGCTTGACCCTCCATTACTACCACTACTTCCCCCGCTTCCAGAGCCAACTGCATTTACTATGCCTATACTTAATACAAGAATTAAGAATATTGCTGTCTCTTTTTTCATTTCTAATTGAACGCATTTGATATATAAAAAGTTTACTAAGATTAAAAAGAGTTATTTAACTACTAAAAAGTAAATATTTAAAATCTTTAAAATTCGTATTTTGCCATTTTAAAGCTTCTAGAGGCAAAATTTGGCATTTTTTAACTTTGACCAAAACCTTTTTATACTAGTTTCACTATCTAAAGTTAGCCCAACACGAGAATACTCAATGGAGCTCACGATAAAATATCAAGCTATGAGCTTGGGAGTTAGTGCATTGGGCTTCAAAATCATGTTTCAAAAAGAACAAGATCATTATCATTATTATCCTTTCCTATTTATTAGGAAATATTAGAAATTATTATGAATTCTTGTTCTCCTTGATAAAGATGATGAAAAATGAATAAAATTAATATACCAAGGGGGAATAAATATGGCAAAGATCAGTCCAGTATCTTCAAAATACATAGTTCATACTCAAATTACAACCGAGGGCGTAGTGGAAAAGCCCGATGTGATAGGAGCGATTTTTGGACAGACAGAAGGATTATTAGGTAATGAATTAGAATTAAGAGAGCTGCAAAGAAACGGAAAAATAGGAAGAATAGAAGTAAAATTAGAGGTAAGATCAGGAAAAACGTCGGGTTTTATTATAATACCTAGTTCTTTAGACAAGGTTGAAACAGCCATTATTGCAGCGGCTTTAGAAACTATACAGAGAATAGGGCCTTGTAATGCAAAGGTAGAGGTTCAAAATATAGAAGATGTAAGAGTTTCTAAAAGAAGCTACGTAACTGAAAGGGCTAAAGAATTGTTGAAAGAGCTTACTGAAAAGGTTTTACCTGACTCTCAGGAAATTACTGATGAAGTAGCTTATTCAGTAAGGATGATGGAAGTAAGGGAATATGGTAAAGACAGATTAGCTGCAGGTCCTGCTATTGACGAATCTGATGAAGTCATAGTTGTGGAAGGCAGAGCAGATGTCTTAAACTTATTAAAGCATGGCATTAAGAATGTTATCTGCCTGAATGGAACTTCTGTTCCTGAAACTATAAAGGAATTAAGCAAGAAAAAAGTGCTAACTGCATTTGTAGATGGCGACAGAGGCGGAGATCTTATTATTAGGGAATTGCTTTCTTCCTCTGACATCGATTATGTGATTAAGGCTCCTGATGGAAAGGAAGTAGAGGAATTAACTAAGAAAGAGATCCATAAGGCATTAAGAAGCAAAGTAGCTATTGAGCAGGTTAAATTAGATCTAAATGGAAAAACTAATGATATAAGGAATGATACAAGAGAACCATTGAAAAGGATAGAACCAAAAAAACCAATGCTTGCTCAAAAAAAGGATTTTTCCTTATTTAAAGAGATGTTAGATGATTTAGTAGGAACTAGGGGCGCTTATATCCTAGATGGAAATGCAAAGATATTAGGCAAAGTGCCAACTTCTGAATTAACTGCTACAATAAAAAATCTAAATCCGATTTATGCAATTGTCTTTGATGGTATGATTAGCTATGACATTGTGAAAGCAGCTGAAAGAAGCAATGCGCATTACCTAGTTGCTATGGACAGCAAGGTAAGGCCGAATGAAACAAAGATCGAGCTTTTAACAAGGAAGGATTTTTAATATGGTTTATGAAAAATTTGAAAGATTAGGAAATCCTTCAGAGATATATGTTCATATCCCAAGAAAGGCAGGATTTCATGGATTAGTCCAAACTCCAGATTTAATTCTAAAATTGTATGAGATGCATAAGCGCGATCGACCTTTACCCGAACCTTTAATGCACCAAAGTAAAGCTTTTTTAGAAAAAAGAATTCATACAGGAGAAATTTTACCTTTGTTGGGGTTAGGTTTTGCTATTGTTTCTGAAGATATGCTTAATGTTGCAAGATGGGACAATGCTTATCCTATTGTTCTTAAGAATCAAATTTAGGAGTATCAAGATAGGAGAACTTTGCAAAACTAACTAATTCTTAGTATTTTACCGACGGCAGCATAAGTTATATATACTAGCTTACCGTCGGTAAATCGATTATGATAAGAGGTGATGTAAAATGAAAGAT
>Ga0209541_10003218_pt1 | contig 30217 bp, 26 predicted proteins | sample RifCSPlowO2_01_FD_184027 | JGI IMG/M metagenome (GOLD analysis project Ga0209541, IMG submission 184027) | Groundwater microbial communities from Rifle, Colorado - Rifle CSP2_plank lowO2_0.1 (SPAdes) (version 2) | ecosystem: Environmental > Aquatic > Deep subsurface > Groundwater | place... | reverse complement strand
GCCAAGGAGTACAAATGGGCTATAATAGAAATAGATTACGCCATTCATCCTCGCACTAAAGTGCGTTCGTCCACTCAACCATTACATCGGTTGAGTGAACAGGATTTCTGGCTAGAAACTCTTAATTTTTCATACTTTCCAGTAAGCTTACGATGTCCCAAACCTGGGTTCGATGATAGGAGGAAAGATCTGAAGAATTTAATTCTTCTAATTCTAAGAGAGCTTTTTCTATGGAAAGTTCAGAATCGTCAGTTAATAGAGCAATGATTTTTTCTGTTTTCTCTTTAAATCGCTTACTCACATCGATTTCATCTTTAAGAGCTGTGAGGCTTTCTACAGCCAATTGAAGTTTATTCATTTTTCTTTCTCTTTAGAAGAAGTTTTTTTCATTTCTTCTAAAACTTCTTTTTGTAAAGAATCGATGTTTCTTTTAATCGATTCGCTTTGTTTTTTAAGGTGGTGAAAACGAACTTCAGTAGCTTCTTTCTTTTCTTTAATTTCTTTCAGGAGTTCTTCTTTGGAAGCGGCAAGCATGATTTTACCGATAATTTTATAGGCCTGTGAGGTCTCTTGCAATTCTTGAAGAGCAGAGTCAATTTCGGTTAACTGAGATTCTAGGTGCTGTTTTTGGGTAAGGACAGAATCAAGGTTTTGTTGCAGGAGATGGAGCTGTGTTGCTTTTGAGGAACTCATTTTAAGAAAATTATCGAGCTTTTACTTTATTGACCGTTCTACGATCTTTGTACAATATTTTGCCACCACAATAAGGACAACGAACTTTAGTTTTGGTGTATTCATCTCCCACTTTCTTTCCACAATCAAAACAAACGTAGTACATTTTAACACCTTTATTGTAATGTATAAGCCTTACCAGCAAATTTGAGGGTACATTTGCGGCACTGCCATATTCCCGCGGCAAGGCGTCTTACACTTATTTTATTACATTGAGGACACTTTTGGTTGGCATGCTGTAAAATTTCAATGGCGGCAAACTTAGAGCGAGGCTTTCGCCCATAGCGGGCTTTAAATCGTTTCGTTGGTAGTTTTATGGCCATTTGTGAAAGGAAATGGGGCTGCCCGGATTTGAACCGGGGTTCAATGGTCCCAAACCATTAGTGATAATTGCTCGAAAGGGGGAATTTACGTGATTCCTCTTCTCCAGGCTACACTACAGCCCCTCGTTTATTTATAAATATTTTGTTCGAAATAAACTCTTTAAAAGACTTTTGGTTGCGATTATGAAAAAGTTTTTCCTCTCACTTTTTCTGTTAATAAGACTGAAAGTGGTTAGACTTTAGGTTGATATTTGTATTTCATAAAAATCAAGATGCCATTAAAAGCGAGGCCCAAGATGTTAGCAACAATAATGGCGATACTGCCTACAACAATCCCATATACAAGCCACATTGACAAACCGAGCATGAAAAAGACATTTAAGTAGTAGGATAAATCGTCAAGTCGTTTCGTTTTATATCCTTTGGCGATTTGAGGAATGAAACTAGAAGCGGTAATCATTCCAGCGATAATTCCCCATAATTCCCAAAAAGTGATCATGTGCTAATAAATTAAAGTTTTGTTTAAATAGATATCGAAAGGTGGTTTATTAATAACTAAAAATCTACGGCAATCAAATCTTTTGTTACTTTCGTTAATATTTCAACTTTCTTCCCATCCCACACCAGAGTATCTTCTATTCTTAACCCTACTTTTCCTGGCAGGTAGATCCCTGGTTCAATGGTAAAAGGAACATTTTTCTTGACTCTTTCTTGTTTATCAGAAAAAACTGGCGCTTCATGAACTTCGATGCCAAGGCCATGACCTAAAGAGTGGATAAAAAAAGAGGAATATTTACCGAGTTTTTTTCTAACAATAGTATCTAATGCCAAAAAAGAAATTCCTTCCTGCACGGAATTTATGGCTTCCATTTGTGCTTTTAAGAGAAGATCATACCAAGCTTTTTCTTTTGCTGTCGGTTTACCTAAAAAAAGAATGCGAGTCATGTCGGCGCAGTAATTCTTAAATTTAGCACCAAAATCAACCAGTAAGAAACCTTTAGATAGTTTGGTGAGAGAAGTCTTATGATGAGGAGTGGCAGCATTCTTTCCCATGGCGGCAATAGTAGGGAAAGCAATTTCAGCACCTTGGTCTTGAATATATTTTTCGAGAAAAAAGGCAACATCGAGTTCTGTCTTCAGATTTTTACGCGGAAGTTCTTTTGTAAGAGCATGAAAAGCTTGGGAAGTGAGACGACATGCTTCTTTTATGCATTGAAGTTCAAAAGTGGTTTTTTCTTTCCGTAAGTTACGTACTCCTCTAGTGATATCGATGAATGTAGATTTAGGAAAAAGTTTCTTCACTTTCTTAAACTGCTCTAAGGTGAGAGAGGAATGGTTGAGGCCGATTTTTTTTAGATTTGCACTCTTAATTTCTTTCTCCCAGTTCTGTTTTAGATTATGTAAAAGATTATGTAAAATTATATTTTTAAGGAGCGGTCTTTTATCTAAAGAGGTAAGCCAGACCCTTGATTTTTTGGGAGTGATGGAAAGAATAGCATTAGAAGGTTCCATTTGGATAAAATAGTTAATAGTTGGGTCTGGGTGGAAGAACAAGGCCAGGTCAATCTTTTGTTCCAGAAGATATTGTTGAAATAGTCTGATTTTCATCTCTGTTTAGAGAAGTGATACGGCTTAAAAAAGGTTCGCTTCTTCTTGGCTTCATCCAATAAATTGTTTATGGAACCACAGCCAACTCGCTTTAAGTAGGTATTACTTGGAATGCGGCATCTCCGGAGGAGCCATCCCCCTGCCACAATAGAAAGTAAAACTTTTAGCAACGCTCGTAATAATGGCGGTGGTCCCATTTATTGGATGAAGCCCTTCTTCTTGATGATATAGGGATCTAATTCTTTCAGTATATGTCTTTTCGTATACTAGAAACATCACCATAAAAGATAAAAAGGCGTTCTTGCTTTTTTAAAAAGAAAGAAGGAGGAAGAGATGTTATCTCGACGAGACTTTAATCGAGGAGTTCTTTATGGCATAGGTGGATTGCTGTTAGGAAGTTCAGGTGGATGTGGAGAAGACTTAGAAGCAATCCTCAAATCCGGTAAGACTGATAAAGAAGGAGTAGTCTTTTTTACTGATGAAGGAACAAAGTTACCAATAGTTGTTGCTGTTATTGATGAAAATAGTACAGCTATCGCTGATGCGAACGTAACCTTTATTGACAACACTTTTAATGCCTTTGCTATAGTTAAAGAAGGATATACACGCCATTTCCAAGTATTCAATGGAGGAACACGGCAATCTGGATTACGATTAAGTGATGCAAAGCAATCACGAAATGGTTTTGTAAACTATATTTTTACCCTTCACTCCGGAAGAAATACCGACAGCACAATTTTTAATCACGAGAACAATGAGGCGCTACTTAACTTTGAACAATGGGCTTTGACAAGCAGTGAATACACATTCAACCGATGTATGACGAAGGAAGAGGTAATGAAAGCACGAAATTACACCTTTGAATTGCTCTCATATGTTATTGGCGAAACTTCTTTTTTCAAAGTAGTGAGTTCGATTTACGATACACTTATTCATCTCGAAGAAACTGGACTAGTTAAAGACTTAGTTGATGAGAAATATTTTATTTTTGAGCCGCGGAACCCTACTTTGCCGCCTTTAATGATTGGTATTTCACGGGCCGAAGTTGTTCCTGAAGAAGTGAGAGAACAATGTGGAGTTCGTTTGGAGAAAGCGATTGAACCTCCTAATAGTTATCTTTTTCATGACGAATTTAGTGATGCAGCATTACAACGAACTCTCTGGGTGCAAGATGCAAATGTTGCTCTGGTGGAGAGAGGTCACCTTACTTTGAAAGACGGCTATATTCGAACTGCACGAGAAATTGTCCTTCCTCCTACTTTTACTTTGACCTATAAATTAGAGATGGGTGATCCTTCGAAAAGCGCCTGCCATGTTCTCTTAGAAAACCAAAATGGAAGAAGAGCAACAGGATTTCATTCTTTTATTCGTGATGGGCAGATAGGAGTAGAATGTATCGGTGGAGCAAGAGTAGAGAGGCCTTTTGACCAGAGAGAAACCGTGATGCGGTTTCAGTTCAGTAATGGCAGGGTTAATGTGTATCTTGATGATATTCATCGAGGCCAAATACCATGCCCTCTCTCCGGATCACATTTCCTAAGAATAGAAGAAGGAAGAAATAATCCTTTAAAAATGGATTATGTGAGAATCTTACCTTAAGCACAGCGGCCGTCAGATTGGCATCGCCCTTCAAAGATGCCGTCAAAGTTTCCATCACAAACTGCTCCTGGTTGATTAGGACGTGTGCGATCATTTTGGAGACAGCCGCAGTGGGCTTTAACTCCAAGTTCAGTATCAGTAGTTGTCGGAGTCCCAGAGGAAGTAACTCGGCGAAGAACTTCATCATTAAAGTTGAAGGGGATTAAACTTGGGTCTCTAATAACAACATTATCACGATCAGCAACTACAGGTTCCGTACAGAATAGTCGACAGCCTAATGTTCCATGACACCAGCCTTCATTTCCAAGTCTTGCAGGATCTTGATCTTTAAACCCCCAGGCTAACTGACCCTGACACTCAGTTGCAACGTTTCGGCATTGTGGTGAATCAGGAACATTATTTGTTCCACAGCGAAGTTCAGGCTGATTAGTTGTTGGACTTGTTGGTAAGGTGTGAATAAAGTTGCCACCGCAAATATTTCCTCTCCTTCCATCACACTGCCGTTCTTCATGTTCTAGAATGTATCCACTCTTGCCTGAAGTAAATCCGAGAATTCCGCCATAACAGCCATCTCGTGGATTCACGAAACAAGTTTTAGAATCAGCGGCGATTTTCCATTGAGAACTTTCTAAAGGCTCATTGGCATTGAAAAGGCAACAACTGTGTGTGGCTTGAAATGGATTTATGGCTTCTATTCCGATATCGATTTGTTGAAAATTCGCCAAGGCCATGCCCTGTCCGTCAAATTGATAGGTATGATACGGATAAGCAAAAGGGTATTGTGAATTGTTATGAGGGATACATTCGGCAACAGTAACGCGCAAGCTGGAACTATCGCCTCTTTTTTGTTCGCCGCAATAATTAACACTGTATGAAAGGGAAATCTCGCCATTATTTGTAACTTGATCAAAGAAGCGGAACGGATATTCGAACTGATCCTGAATAAAAGAAATAATATTGCCAGCATAATTTACTAAGCCAAAGGTGGCTGTTCCTTGTGGATTTCCCGTCGAAGGAAGATCGTAGTTTAGGATATTTCCTTGCAGTAAATGGCGATTTGGCAAACGAAATCCGTTCACAAAATTCCCTTCAATGAGATAACGTAGTTCGACTTCTTCATTTGTTGCCCCGACACTTTGGGAAGGAGTATTAATCGTAATGACAAAAGGGTCTTCGATGGAAGCGACAGAAGCACGCTGGGCAAATATTTCTCTATAAGGTTGGAGGTTTCCTTGCGCATCAAAGGGAATTTGATATTCGACGTTCAAGGAAATAGCGGACTGGATGGGACGATCTATCAAAACTCGGATCGGCTGTTCATCAGTAAGAAAGCCGTCTGTCGCCCTGGCGGTAATGACATATCTACCATCAGGAATGGATCGCACTGCTGGTTTATCAATCACTAATCTTTCTGGAGGAGAAATGGTGGGACTCCAGCCATTAGGAGAGACAAATTGAAAACTTATTTGATCTTCATCTGGATCTTGCGCAGTTAAATTTATGTCGATGCTTCCCAGTTGGTCGTCGTCTTTAATAACTAAGTAATCATAATTTTGGGCGAGACATTGAGATCGGTTTACATATTCTAAAGCAGGAGGCCTGTTTTGCCTGGCAATACGAAATTGATACATGCCTGGTTTATCAACAATCGTTCTTTCTGCAGGGGTGAACAAAAAGACATCATCGCCATTGGCCAGTTCTCTCTTTTCCATAGTAGTTGATAAACTAAGGTAGGTTTGGCTACGTGTGGTTTGATTGCAGATATAATGATCTGCTTGACCATCATTATTTTTATCAGGTCCGGGAGTACAGGCGGCATATTGAAGGCTTACTTCATTAGCATGGGGGAAGGTATCACTTTTGAGACTGTTTTCGTCATAGACAAAATCAACATACTTTTGATCTCGGCTTAAGGGAAAGTTTACAGCTGATTCCATGAGCTGCTTTATTTTTGTGGGGTAAAAGAAATCGAATTGGGAGAGATGGAAGTACTCTTCCCCTCCAACACGAAATTTTAAAGGATAATTAACATGAGCGCTGATAAGGTCATCATTGAGAGTCAATTTTAGATTTATATCCGTCGTTTCAAATTCGGCATTCCGAGAGATGTTTTTGCGAGTGAATTCTTCAACGCAGTCAACCGTTCTTTCGATGAGAAATTTACGCAAATCATTTTGAAAATCAGTAACTCTGAATTCCCGGTTGCCAAAACCAATAGCTGTATTAGGGTATTGATAAACGCAAGGAAGAAGAGAATCTTTATCATCACAGGGATAGGTAAATTTATTTTGAGAATAAACTTCCCTGGTAAGGCCATAAAATATCCTTCCTCCTTGTTCGTTTGTTTCTTCAGGAAGTTGAACTCCGGTAATTTCTTCCTGAAACGCTTCTTTGCCTCCAGGTTGATCGTTCCAGAGACGGCCTTGCTTGCTTAAGAGAATCAATCCTTCTTCCATCCCATCTTTTAAACAGGTATCTACAAAAAGGCGTAAGGCTTCCTTTTTGAATGATTTAGTGAAAATGTCCTCCCCTTGTAATTCTAACTGCTCGGTTTTAATTTTAGCTGTAAACAACGTCAGAAAGATAAAAATGAACAGTACCAGCATTCCTACAATAATGAAAATCGTGATCTGAGCCTTTCTACTATTGCAAATCAGCCTCTTTTTGTCCATTCTGTCGGGAATAAGAAGGTTCGTTCTTATAAATGTTTTTTAATGATGAGGTTTAAATGACGCTTTGAGAATAAAAAAAGAAATTACTCTTCTTGCACTCTTATTTTTCCCGTCAATTGCGGCCACAAGAATTCAAGACCGCCATAGGCTTCCACTCTTTGCACATTCTGTTTTTCTGGTGGAAGGGTGCAATTCAAAAGCGGACCGCCAGCCGCTCGCGCTAAAGGACTTCTCTGTAAAAAAGGCAGATCTATTCTTTGTTCCGTGACATATTCACAAACCGGAGTCTGGAAATTTTCATATTCAGCCACGAGTTTCTCTCGATCAGGATAAATTTCGCGCACGGCGCGTACTTTTTTATCTCCATGGTCAAGCAAATAAAGGTCACGGAAATTCTTGGTATCGTGAAGAAAATCCTCATTAGGCTTAGCCTCTTCTTTAATTCCAAAGAGATTGCGGAAGAATTGGACGGCCGTATCGATAAACCCCGGTTCTAAACGAAGGCCTTCACGAGAGTAAATAAGTGAATCTAAATCTTCAGAATAATAAAAATCACCTCTCAAGGCTGGCACTTGGCAAGGCTGAAAATCAGTTCCTTGGGCACAATTTTGTGGTGGCGCTCCAGTAGCGAGGAGAAAAGAGCGAGAGTCATTAATGGGCTTGTTTAAGCTCGTAGCCATGGCCACTTTTGTTTTACTTCCATCTTTAACGGCAAGGATACAAACATTATTAATACAGGTATTTTCCTTTTCTTTCACTAGCCTGTTCCATTCTAAATCATTGCGTTCAAAGCAAAGGCTTTTTGTTTCCTGAACTCCCGTCGGATCTGCGGCGGCGGCACTGGTCGTTGTTCCTTCTAAGACATCTTTTCCTTGCTGTAATTCCGGAAGAGTGTCCCTGAAATCTGTACAGTATAGTGTATACCCATCACTCCGCTGAGCTATTGTAAGCAACTTTGCGGCTAAGAATTTTGTTCGGCTGGTCCAGTTTCCTTGCTGGCAGAGGTGATCGAAGATGAACTCACCATTGTTGATGCAGATAGGGTATTCACCGTTATAAAAATCAGCCGCTTTTTTCTCGATATTGCCGCTCTTTAAGACAAAACATTGTGTTTCCTGCGGGCAGAAGCCGACGATTTGTTCGTTCCAGTCGCGTTTTAAAGGTTGAAAAGTCCATTTTCCTTCAATGCAGCGGTAATTTCTATCTGCATCGACTTGCTCTGTGAGTTGTGGCTTGGCATTCATTGGCTCAACACAAGCATAGCCATTCCAGCAGTAATTATCTGGGCAGCAAGCTAAGGCGGCTCTCGGTAAGATGTTTTCTTGCTCTTGGAAGTTAAACGTGGCGGAGGGAAAAGCAGTATCGACTCTCTGCAGGAGTGGATCTTTAAACTGGCAGTTCTGATATTCGACAACGATATATGAGGCAGTTCCCGTATTAAATGTCGGACTAGTAGTAGTTGTCGTGGAAATTCCATTTTTATCGACAAGATAAATTGTAGGTTGACAGTTTGTCGAATTCACAGCATGATGAAATTCCGTTGATGGAGGAACGGGAATTCTCACGGTGCGAAACTTGTGGTTAGGAGGAAGGGTAATGAATTTGTGTTCATTGATATATTGAGGATCCTCTACCAAAGTTCGCTCATCCCGAAGCAGTTTATTATTGCCATCCAGAATGTCCCACCCGAGGATATCATTCCCTTCAAAGGCAGTAAATAAAGCATTAGGAATAATATTTCTTCCTGGAACAACGACGGAGAAATTACGGAGAGTATTAGCTTTCAATGGGGGCTGTACTGTTTTCAGTGTGAGACCAATGTTATTCCCTACTTCTCCTTCTTCTGTGTATCCAACTTTGGTTAAATCTAAATTACTCCAGCTGTTGACACTGAGCTGATTATCTTGCAGCACGGAAGGGGCACAATAAAAGTTTCCTCTGATTTTGCAGGAATGGTCGTTGGTAAAATACTGTGCAGCTTCTCCCTTATCATCGACATAATCAGCGGCGGTGCAGCCAAAGAATCCTTTTGTTCTCGGACCTTGGGGATTAGTTTCATGAATGAATAAAACTTGCCGTGGCACTTTTCTGGCAATAATATTTCCTGGTTCGTTGAATGTTTTGCTGCCAATAATGAGGGTTTGATCTTCTGGACGATCACTCTTAGCAAAATATAATTCATACAACCCTTCATGAGGATTTTTTATGATGTAAGGAGGCTTACCTGGCAAAGGGTAGATACACTCTGCTTTGTTACAAGTGAAGGAGAAAGTTTTAGTTTGGGTGGATGAAGTTCTTACCACAGTTACTGGTGAATTACCTGATTTAAAATTTGCCATGACATGAAGGGTAGCTTGTTGTCTCGATCCATGCTGAGGTCCACAAAGAGTTGCCCCTGAAGGACAAAAGCCTGGAATGTCTTTAATTTTAAGTGTCGTTCCTAAATTTCGATTTGTAAGAGAATCAAAAAAATATAATTCTACAGTAGGATTATCTGGAACAATTCCTCCCCTGCTATCAACAAATTGTAGCTTAATTTCCTCACGACCTAGTAAATAGATTCCAGCATCTGGTTGTCTGACGCTACATCCTGGTGTCGTAGGACAATCGGTTAGAGTTCCCCATACGGCTTTAGAAATGCTAACTTCTTTAATTTTAGAAGGAACATTTCTTCCATTGATTGATGCAGTAGCCTGATTGTCGCCCGTTCCGTCAACGTATGAGAACGTAACTTCCTGAAAATTGAGGGTTGCAGCTTCCTCCTGATACCCCACTTCCAGTTCCACATTCATGACAGTATCGCCATGACTCACAACATTTGAATTCCAGCAGCCGAGACGGCGCTCTGAATTTTCTGGACCTAGATCGTCAGCATAAAATTCGTCCACATCATCGCCGCAACAACGTCGTGCCTCACTTCCCGTTGGTAAATCGTCGCTTAACCAGGCTTTCCCTTCATTTGGCCTCGAAGGATCATACGTTGGATCATACAATTCATTACATAACTGCCGGCCTGTTAAAGCGCCTCTGACATCGTCGATATCACGCAGCCAGGCACTCACACCAGTAATAATGCTGGATCGGTCTCCCGAACAAAGTTCGGCTTGAGTTCCTTGGGAAAAGAAAACGTTGCGTATTTCCAAACGGTGATCTTCCACTCGTTCTCCTGTCGCCCCAATCTTCATTCTTTTGACGTTCAAGAGAGCAGGAATGGGAATAACAATGTGCATCCAGCGATCTTTTTCCAGCAAAGGAGTATTAGTGGCTAAAGCTAAAACATTGCCGCTTTCATACAACTTTTGTCCAGGATCGCCGAAAAATTCTACTTTGACTTCTGTAGCCGCTTTGGGTGGAGTTGTTAATCGCAGCATAAATTCCAAGGAGGTGTATCCTGTCAAGTCTAATCCTTTCTGGCCATAGAAATCTTCAAAACAGCGGTCCAGGTTAAACGTGACGGAATTTTCAGAAGGAGAATAGCATTGAATTCTATTTCGTGCTTCGGTTGCAGCATTAGCTGGCGGAGAGGGACTGCCTGTAGGTTGCGATCCGTCTGGGGGAGTTGCAGGTTGTCCTGAAGGAGGTGATGGTGGAGGAGTAGCAGAAGCAGCGGCAGAGGTTCTAGTAGAATCAATAGGCAAAGCAAATTTTCCATCCCCGGCGTTTCGTTCTTTCACGCCATTATTGACTTGAGAATTCTTGCCGCATTGGGCAAAACTCCAGCGATTCCCTTCATGATAACAGATAAATCGATTTGCATTTCGCTTGTCATTGTCATCAACAATAGCTGGAGAAGAAAATTGTGTAAAATCAAAGTTCGCATTACAGGCGGCCCAATTAAATGAATTGGATACAACATCATAGGGTTGTTCGCCTGGTTTCTTGATACTGTAGATGTTGAATGCAGCTTGCACGTCAGCGGCTTTAATCCAGCACCAATAACCTGCACAGCGAGCGCTTGACCACCCTTTTGGCCCTTCAGATTCCTGACCGACATAACCGGCAAGATCTTTATCTTTTGTCACACAAAGGAAGTTTCCTTGATTGCCACTATATGAACCCGTGGAAGTAGTACCAAGGTCTTCGAGAGGTTTATCCCCACAGCACGCATTCCCCCCTGCCGCGTTATCAATCCAAGCGCAAGACGTTCCTTTAACAAGGCAATTCTGCTCACAGGCATCTTTATTCTGCCCGCATTCATCGTTTTCATTCGCAACAAAACCACAGGTGTTTGATTTCCCATCTCCGCAAATGGGAACGACTTTTTCCCCGCTAAATAAGGAAGTGTCTCCATAGACATCTGGATCGTTGATATTACAATCCCACGGAGCGGGAACACCATCGGCATCGTAGTCATCGACCAGAAGTTCGTCCATCGTTATCCACTTGTATCCATTTGCCGTGTTAAGACAAAAATACTTATCAACAGTTGCAGAACTGTCCGTGCCTTTCTGGATGCCAATGATTCCCAATCGAGCTAACTCTAATACTCTACTTACTTGCGGAATGTGAGTTAATAATGTATCCAATTTTTTTTCATCGGACTGTGAACCGGCAATCGCACTAATCTTTTGTTGTAGAACTTGCAGCTTAGCGGCAAGTGTTGCGCTATCTGAACCAAACTCGTTTGCAGCACTACACGTGTACCAAAAATGATCATTAGCACAGATACCCCCAGGCTCAATATACCAGCGCCATTTGAAGAGACCGTTGACGATGAGATTACGAAAGTCGTCATCACTGCAATCATTGCCAAAACAAGTCTTATCACCCTCTGTTGTTATTTCTTTGGCATCGGCAGGTGTGCTAAAAATTCTTTCTCCTGGCGCGACTGTTGCATATCCACATACATCATCCACTTCATCAAAATCTACCGCTGCCACGTAACATCCTGAACTAGGAGGAAAACCTGGAAGTGACTCGTCGGGATCATTATTATCACAATAATCACCTGCAAAACTCTGTTCCCCAACTCTCCAACCCCAACCCCATATATCTAAATCCTTACATCCCGGATTATTGCCATCTCTACATTCCTCTATGTTTTGCGTATGGATAGGTACAGAACCATCCTCATCTTTTATACGAACCCCCTGACATTGAAGTCCTCCAACTGCACAAATCTGTGAAGAATTTTGCTGAATCTCGCCATATAGCATACTCAATAATAGTAAAAAAATTAGTACTAAAACTACAATCTCTTTTTTCGGGTACATCTATGAAAAGAAAGGTTTACTTTCTCTTTTATAAAAGTAGCGAAAAATAACGAGATCACTGCGAATAAATTAGTGGAAAAATGAGATCATGGGTGTAATTAAATCAGGAAATAATTGATGTAAAGAATGAAAAAATAATAAATTTCACCCCTTTCGACCAAAGTAAGTCCTGCTACAGTTTTCCACTGCGGTGTCCATTTCTTGTTGTGTTCTTCCACTCGTACATGCTAATTCAACGCAAACAAAATAACCATTAACATTCTTACCTTGTCGTTGATAGTTTCCACAATCACTTAAGACGTCATCTCGGCGAGACTCTCGCACCCAATCTTCGGGACATTTTTGTGTGAACATTAAGTAGCCACTCTCACACGTATACACTTTTCCATCATTCCCCCTATTACCTCCCCCTTCAATCGCCAGATCTCCGCCACAGGCAGTGGCTCCCAATGCCAGATGCAGACCAGCAGCATGAACACCTCGACCAACACTAGCCAGGAAATCATTTAATACCATAGTAATTGCCTCCATCGTTATATAATTTTACTACTCTACAGAAGCAATCATATTTAAAGGTTGCGGTGGAAAATGTTAAATAGACCATTTGCTTTCTGAAGAGTATGAATGAAGAAATTAAAGAGATTCGGAGAAAGGTTGTACCGATTTTAAAGAAATATGGGGTTGTAAAAGCAGGCATTTTTGGATCGTATGCGAGAGGGGAGCAAAAGAAGAGAAGTGATGTGGATATTCTGATCAAGTTTAAAAGAGCGAAGAGTTTATTAGAAGTAGTGGGGTTAGAATTAGAGTTAAAAAAAAAAATACGAAGAGAGGTGGATCTTTTAACTTATGGGGCTATTAGTCCTTACCTTAAAAAAAGAATCTTAAAGGAAGAGGTTGCTATAATATGAAAAAAGATCCTTTAGTCTTCATTAAGCACATCAGAGATGCGATTGGAAGAATAGAATCTTTCCTAAAGGAGACTTCAAAAAATGATTTTATGGAGAGTGAATTATTACAAAGTGCCGTTATAAGGCAAATAGAGATTGTTGGGGAAGCAGTCAAGAACCTGCCTCAAGATTTTACAAATAAGTATAAAGAAATCTCTTGGATAAGAATTGCGGGCATGAGAGACAAGTTAATACATCACTATTTTGGCGTCGACAAAGAAACAATATGGGAAGTTATTGAAGAAGATTTACCAAAATTAAGAAAACAGATTCGAAAGATCTTAGAAAGAGGAAATAAGTCCGGCTTCTAAGCTATAAATTTGGGTAGTGCACATATTTGACTGATGGATTATTGCTTTTTATGCAAGAATTAGTTTAGCGTATCAGTCATTTCTACACACTACTTAAATTTGAATGGGTGAAAAGAAAGATTAAACACTCTGTAAAGTTTGCCAAAAAATCTCCAAATCCTTAGCAGACCTCATTTCTTCCTTGTTCTGAGTAAACGTACTAAACAACATCTTGATTTTATACTTCTGACATAATTTGATATTAAACATCATTCTTGCCAGCAGCTTTGCTCGCTCCGGAGAATTCAAGAGCTCAGAAAAAGAAAAGGCGATGGTCTTCCCTCTTTCCGCAGCTATAGTGCATAGAATTTGGTCAAGGCCACTTCGGAGATAATGAACTGAATCTTTAGGGTGAAGGTGCTCTACTCCTAAAAAGATATCAACGGTGGTTTTCTCTAAGGCAAAGCGGAGCAGATCATCCGTCGCGGGACGGTAGACAATTATTTTTTTGTGGATTTTTCGTAATTTCTCTAAAAGTTTATTTTTAGAGGACTCTTCCAGAAAAACAAAATCACCTGGGGGGAAAAAAGTTTTTGTAAACCCTAGATCGGCGCTCAATTCTTCGTATTCTTTTCTCTTTGGGAGAAAAAGATAATTGTCCATTCTCCTTAGAAAAACAGTTGATTTAAAAAAACCTTCTAAAACTGTAAGTAATATGTCTCCTTTTGTCTTTAGCATCGGTTCGGCTTCTTCTGCAAGGCAAGTGGATTTTTCTCTCTGGAATACTCAAAAATCAGTTGATTTTTGGTGCACTAAAAATTTGTGAATTTTCTAGTGCTCCGAAAAATCCTTGTAGTGGAATCAGAAAAGCCCCACTTCTGGATGCTAAAGACCAAGACATATTACTTACCTAAAACTTTATAAAAAACAGCCTCAAAAGGAGATTAACTAAACTTCAGCCTTATTTAGAGACAGAAGTGAGGGAAGAATGAAAATATCAGTACACATTGAGCGGACTAATACAACACAAAAAATTGATTTTTCTGGAATAACAGTAAGGCAGCTTCTTTGTCAACTTGATCTTAATCTGGAAACGGTTCTCGTGGCCAGGAATAATGAAGTTCTGACAGAAGAAGAAACACTGCAAGAAAATGATCTTTTAGAGATTCTGAGTGTTATTTCGGGGGGATAAGATGAATTGCCACAAATGTGATGCCAAGGCGGTTATCTCTCTGCAACATGGTTCTCTCTGCAAAAGTCATTTCCTAAGCTATTTTGAAGAGAAAGTATTCCGCACCATTAATAAATTTCAATTAATTGAACGAAAAGATAAACTCTGTATCGCTACTTCAGGAGGAAAGGATTCACTTACCGTTCTTTATCTCACTAAGAAATATCTCGAAAAATACAATTGTAACAACGAACTTTTTGCCCTCGCCGTTGATGAAGGAATTGCGAAATACCGCGAAAAAACTCTCCGAGACTTGCATCATTTTTGCCGAGAACAGAATATTAGATTAGAAACGGTTTCTTTTAATGAAGAATTAGGAAAAAATCTTGATGTCGCTTATCCTTTTATTAACAAAGGAACGAAGAAAAAACCTTGCCATATCTGCGGAGTCTGGCGACGTTACCTTCTTAATAAACAGGCGAGAGACTTGGGCGCGACGAAAGTAGTAACAGGACATAATTTGGATGATGAAGCACAAGCTATTGTGATGAACTTATTTAAAGCGAATACTAAAATAGCGGGTCGTCTCGGTCCCATTTCTGGAATAGAAGAACAAGAGTTGTTTGTTCAGCGGGTAAAACCATTATATTTTTGTCTGGAAAAAGAAGTGCGCCTTTACACCATACTCAAGGGATGGCAGGTTCAGTTTGCGGAATGCCCTTATTCCCATACGGGATATCGCCATGACATCCAAGAGATGCTGAATGAATTTGAACAGAAATACAAAGGGACTAAACAAGGCATCATTAACTCTTTTTTGGCGATGCTTCCTTTACTGCGAGAGGAAGAACGAAAGCAGCCAGAAGAGATAAAACCATGTCAAGAATGTGGGGAGGCGGCAAACCAAGAGGTTTGTAATGCCTGTAAAATGAAAGCCATCATCCAAAGCTGCTAAAGATTATGGAAAAAAAAAGATATTACCATCAACATGTGGTTATGAAAGAGATTGGACTTCAAGGACAAGAAAAAATTAGTAACTCTTCCGTCGCTATTATAGGAGCTGGAGCACTCGGCGGCAGAGTTGCAGAATTACTAGTAAGAGCCGGAGTAGGGAAATTAACGGTTATCGACAGAGACATCATCGAAGAAAGTAATCTCCAAAGACAAACTTTATTTTTACCACGAGACGTGGGCCGAAGCAAGGCTCTCATAGCGAAAGAAAGATTGCAAGAGATTAATCCTATAACCAGTACTAAAGCTTTGCCAATCCATCTTAATGCGAAAAACATCATCTCGCTACAAAAAGCAAGGGTAGTAGTAGATTGCACTGACAATTTTGAAACACGATTCTTGCTTAATGACTTTTGCAAGAAAGAGAAGATTCCTCTCGTGTATGGTGCAGCCATAATGACAGAAGGTTACGCGATGGCGATTTTGCCGGAAGGACCGTGTCTTTCCTGTTTTTTAAAAGAAGCGTCTCTTGAAACGTGCGAAACTCTGGGGGTTCTTAACACAATCACGACCTCAATCGCGGCCATCCAAGCTACCTTAACATTTAAAGTTCTCGTCGGTGAAAAAATTAGCCCGATCTTATATTATTATGACATCTGGCAGCAATCTTTGAAATCTTTAAACGTGAAAAAAAGAGTTACGTGCCAAACTTGTAAAGGCATTTATACTTTTCTGAACAAAGATGGACCTATAAAAATGATAAAGTTTTGTTCAACAAATCTTTACCAAATTATGGGGGAAAAAATCGCCCTTTCAACGTTAAAACGGCGGTGGGAAAAAATGGATCGAGTGACAGATGATAAAGAAGCTTTAAGATTTAAGGAAATTCTTCTCTTTAAGGATGGAAGAGCGTTAATTGACGCTCCTTCAGAGCAGGCAGCACTGGCGATATATTCGAAATGGATTGGAAGTTGAGGAAAAGAACAAAAGACGACGGGAAGCCACGATTTATAAAAGCAATATTTAAATAGTGAAGCGTTATTTATAAACAAATTTAACGATCTTTAAGAAGAATAGGGGGTTATGGTTATGAACAAAAAGGATAACAGTGCAACATCAAAGAAAAAGATTCGTATCGTAAATATTGTGGTTTCGACTGGTCTGGAAAAAGATATCCCATTAGAAAAAATGGCCGCGACCTTGCCGAATACAGAATATAATCCTGAGCAATTTCCAGGGCTTGTTTTACGCATCAAGGAACCAAAAACATCGGCCCTTATTTTCTCGAGTGGAAAAGTGGTTTGCACAGGAGCAAGAACCATGGAGGAAGTGGAAAAGAGCATTCAAAGCATTATTCGCAGTCTTAAAAAATTGAACATCCATGTGACGATTACTCCCCAGATCACCGTACAGAATATTGTGGCTTCGGGAAGCATTGGCATGGATCTTAATTTAAATGTTTTAGGGATTAAACTCCCCCATACGGAGTATGAGCCGGAACAATTTCCCGGACTCGTCCATAAACTGAAAGGAACCAACGCGACGTTTCTCCTCTTTAGCAATGGCAAAATTGTCTGTACAGGCACAAAAACTGAAGATGAAGTTAATGCCGCCACAGATAAACTCATTGATAATTTAAAGAAAGTGCTGGCCAAGTAATTAGATGCCGTATAGATAAACAATGAAATAAATATTTATATAGTTCTTACTTTACTTTTAAGACAGGGGTTTGGGGACTATGGAAGTTGACGAACAAATTAGGATTTTCCATGAATTTATTGAACAAAACTATCATCCCCAACTATTAGAGGCAGTGCGTAAAGGGCAGGATAGTTTGGTTCTAAATTTTTCTGAATTGATTAAATTTAATACTGAAATTTGTGAAGAGATTTTAGAAAACCCTGAAGAACTTCTTAAAGCGGCGGAAATTATGATTAAAGAATTTGATTTGCCAAAAAAAATTGACAAATTTACGGTTCGTTTCACGAACTTACCAGAATCGCAGAAAGTGAACGTGAGCGAAATAAGAAGCAAACACTTAAACAAATTCATCTGGACGGAAGGAATTGTACGGCAAAAATCAGATGTTCGCCCACATGTCACCGCGGCAAAATTTGAATGCCCGAGCTGTGGTAATATTTTAAATGTCCTTCAGCTGGATAAAAAATATAAAGAGCCGGTAAGATGTGGTTGCGGCCGGAAAGGTAAATTTAAAGAGATTTCTAAAGAGCTTGTTGATGGTCAAGGGTTAGTATTAGAAGAATCACCTGATGAGTTAGAAGGAGGACAGCCAAGACGCATTAACGTTTTTCTTAGAGATGACCTCGTGTCACCTATTTCCGAGCGCCGAAGTAGCCCTGGTTCGAGAGTAAAAGTCTGCGGGTGGTTAACAGAAGTGCCGATAACCCTTCGTTCCGGCGGTCAAGCGACAAAGTATGATTTAATTATCGAAGCTAATAACGTCGAGGCTGTGGAAGATAGTTTTTCGGAGTTACTCGTTACAGAGCAAGAATTAGAAGAGATTAAAAAAATTGCCTTCCATCCTAACTGTTTAAGTCTTCTTGCTCAAAGTATTGCTCCTTCCATATACGGCCATGAGAAAGTAAAAGAAGCTCTTGTGCTGCAGTTAGCAGGAGGATGTAGGAAAGCGCATCCTGATGGTGTTGTGACAAGAGGGGATATGCATATTTTACTGATAGGGGATCCCGGAAGTGGAAAATCTCAATTGTTAAAGAGGCTTAGTAAAGTGGCTCCAAAAGCCCGTTTTGCAAGTGGAAAGGGAGCTTCAGGAGCAGGATTGACAGCATCGGTAGTTAAAGATGAGTTTTTAGGGGGGTGGAGTTTAGAGGCAGGAACGCTGGTTTTGGCTAATCATGGATTTGCTATCATTGATGAAATGGATAAAATGGGAAAAGAAGACCGTTCGGCCTTACATGAAGCTCTTGAACAGCAAACAATTAGTGTGGCAAAAGCTAATATTCAGGCTACTTTACGATGTGAAACGACGGTCCTTGCGGCAGCAAACCCAAAATTTGGGCGCTTTGACCCTTATGACCTTATTGCGAACCAAATTGATATGCCCCCTACTCTTATTAATAGATTTGATTTAATTTTCCCCATTAAAGACCTCCCAAATCGGGAAAAAGATGAGCAAACAGCTTCTTTTATCCTTAATTTACATAAAGACCCAGGGAGTGCTGTTTCTGACATTCCTTCAAAATTACTCCGTAAATATTTTGCCTACATCCGTCAAAAAATGCGCCCAAAAATGACTGATGAAGCAATTGAAGAATTGAAAGAATATTATATTAGCATGCGGACTTCGGCGTCGACCGACGAGAAAGGAATACAGAGTATACCTATCACGGCACGCCAGTTAGAAGGGCTAGTTCGTTTATCGGAAGCGGCGGCGAAGGTTCGTCTTGCCAGTATGGTAATGAAAATAGATGCTCAGAAAGCTATCGAATTGATTGATTACTGCTTGAATCAGATTGCGAGGGATGCGGAAACGGGTAAAATAGACATTGATCGTTTGAGCAGCAGAATTACTGCCACACAACGCAGTAGTATTAGTATTATTAAAGAAATCATCGACGCTCTCGAACAACAAAGAGGCGAGAAAATAATACCTATTGAACAGATTATAGATGCGGCACAAGAGAAGAATCTTACCAAAGAGAAAGTGGAAGAAATCCTTGAAAAGCTCCGACGCTCCGGAGATGTTTTCGAACCGAAGAGAGGGTTTGTGCAGCGACTGTAAGATGGCGGATGTTTCTTCTTTTCAACGATCACTGGTAGCAAAAGTAGTTCTAAGAGAAATTGTAGAGGGAACGTACGTTCAGGAAAGCGAACAGCAACCAAACTACCTCTTTACTACAGAGGGGAAAAAGATATATCGTGCTAACATTATTGCCGTCATTGTTAATAAACAAAAGATAGGGTCGATTACAAATCTTCTTCTAGATGATAGCACAGGAAAGATGACCCTGCGTTTTTTTGAGGAACAGAAAAACATCGAAGAGATTAATATGGGAGACGTAGTTTTAGTGATCGGCAGAATCAGGATTTTTAATAACGAAAAATACCTATCCGCAGAGATAATGCGAAGAGTTGAACCTTTATGGTTAAAAGTGCGATCTTGGGAATGTGAAAAAAAAGGGCTTTTATCTTTAGAAGAAGGAGCAAAAGAAAAAAATCAGAAGAGAATAGATCCTGCGGAAGAGGTTATATTAGAGAAAGGAAACTTTGCTAGCGATAACAATGCCTTGGGGCGATCGATACAAGAGGACGTCCAGTTGCCATTTCAAAAAATAATAAAAATTATTAAAGAGCTTGACCAGGGGGAAGGGGTATTAATCGAGGAAGTGATTACAAAGTCGATGTTGGGCGATTCCGAAAAAATTTTGGAGAAGATGTTGGTTTGTGGTGAGATCTTCCAGAATCTGCCAGGAAGGGTAAAAGTGTTGTGAATGAAAAATAAAGGTTAATGAAAAACATTACGAAAACAGTAAAGGGGTGATGTATACTTCTATAAAACCAGCTACGAGAAGCAAGCCGACACTTATAAGGACTAAATCAAGAGCGTCGATAAGAACCCTCTCTTCCTGAAGATTATGTTTAATTAAAGCGATAGAAATAATACCACCAGCAAGACCGGCAGTAAAGTAAGCTACAATTTCGAGAAGCCCGTGGGTCATGTAACGAAAAAAACTAAAAGTTGCAACATTAAAATAAGTAGCAATGTTGGAGAATCCAACAAAACTAGCTGTTTTTGCCAGTTCTGTTTTAAAAATGTTTCCCATCGCTGCAGCGATAACGGAAGCGTTCCAGGTTAAAATAAAGATTGCTCCTGCCCCATATAAAAGTGAAAAAACAATACAAAAAAATAGTACTTTCATATTATTAAAGAAAATTTTGCCAAAAATTTCAAATCTGGTCCACTTTCCGGTAAGTTTCCCCTGGACATTATTATTTACTGAAACGATGGCCTGTTCTTGTAAACTAAAAATATTATCAACGACTGGTTGCGGGAGAAAAACGTATGCGAGAGCTAGGGCGGCAGTTATGCCAAAAAAAAGGAACATTAAAAAAATAAGTACTTTAGTATGCTCTTTAAGTAAACGCCATTCTTTTTCGTAACGAAGATCAAGTTCTTCTTCATTCTTGATGGTTGTATAAAGCATAGGAAAAGTAGAGAGCACGATTAAAAAAACAGTTAAGATCCCTGCGATTTCTTTAAACACGAAATAGGCTAATCCTAAACCAACTAGCGAATAAAGAAATCCGGCAGCGAACATTTGCCAAGGGCGAGTTTTAACACGAAAAGGGTTAAAAAGCGCTTCGAGAACCATGAATTGTGATCTTAAAGAGAACTATTTAAAGGTTTTTATCTGCTGTTTAAGAGGAACTTTCAGAAGAGCGAAGAAAAAAAAGGGTATTGTTGTTGCCAACACCCCCCCATTTCTCATGGAAAATGGAGGAGAAGAAGAATTAATCTAAAAAAAAAAGGAAATTATAGAATAGAAGTAAAAAATTATTTTAGTGATAAAAAATCAATTTCTTATGGAACGAAAAAGAAATTCAAACGGCAAGTGCGAAAAGAAAAGGTTTATTTTTCTATATAGAAACAAAAACTTTCTTGTCTTTATTTAGTGTCTTTAGTTAATAAATTATTAATTGTTTTTATATTATATATTATTCTTCTCTACAGGCAATGATGGGGTGTCTGTTACTGCAATAGTTGTTTTCTTAATAATAATAAAATCTAATTTTTAATCGTTTAATCGCAACTTTTATATGTAAGTAGTGTTTCCAATAGAAATGGGGGTGTTAGATGGAACCTATCCATAATTTTTTCGAGAATTATCTAAAGAAGGAAAGTATTTTTAGAGAAAAAACAGTTTTACTTTCTTCTTACGACCCCGATGATGTTCTTTATAGGAAAGAGCAATTACAAGAAGTTGCTAATATTCTTGCTCCTGCTTTGCGTTTAGAAAAACCTTCAAATTTATTTATTTATGGTAAAACCGGAACGGGGAAAACACTTTCGGTTCGACACGTTCTCCGCTCTATGGTAGAAATAGCACAGAAAAATCAAGTTCCCCTGAAGAGTATTTATATTAATTGTAAGTTGAAAAGAGTAGCTGACACGGAGTATCGTTTAATCTCTCAACTTATAAAAGAATTTGGACAGGAAGTGCCTTCTACTGGTCTTCCTACAGATGAAGTGTACAATATTTTCTACCAACTTTTAGATCGTCAAGATCAGACCGTCTTGTTGGTATTAGATGAAATTGATCAACTCACAAAAAAAATAGGCGATGAAGTATTATATAACCTTACTCGCATTAACTCTGAATTGCACAGGTCTCAGATTTGTCTGGTGGGAATTTCTAATAGTCTTATCTTTAGTGAAAATCTGGATCCTCGCGTGAAAAGTAGTCTTTCAGAAGAGGAATTAATATTCCCCCCTTATAATGCAATCCAAATTCAGGACATTCTGCGGCAACGAGCCCAACGCGCATTTAAAGAAGGCACCATTCAGGCAGGCGTCATTGAAAAGTGTGCTGCGTATGCGGCACGGGAACATGGAGATGTTCGCCGCGCCATAGATTTGTTACGCGTTGCGGGAGAACTTGCAGAAAGAAGCGGCACAACTTTCATTACCATAACGCACTTGGACGAAGCCGAAAGTAAAGTGGAGAGCGATAAAATTATTAATGTTGCTACGAATCAGCCAAAACAATTCCAGAGCGTTTTATACCCTATTCTCCTTCTTTCTAAACAGAAGAAATCACTCTTCACGGGAGAAATTTATGATCTTTATAAAAATCTCTGTAAGCGAAGTAGTACTAATGTTCTAACTCAGCGTCGTGTTTCTGATATTTTAGCGGAATTGGATATGCTTGGCATTATAAACGCAAAAATTATTTCTAAGGGGCGATATGGCCGAACCCGTGAAATTTCCGTTTCTATAGATGAGAACATCGTTATTAAACTAAAAGAGATTTTGGAAAAATCTCTGCAACTCAATTAATTAAAATGGAAAATCGCAGCAAAAAAATCGAAGAACTCTTTCGTCGTGGCATCCTTGCTAAGGAAGATCTTCTTGCGAAAGAAATAACAAGTGAGGTCTTAGATTTACTGGAACAGGAAACGGACTTATTAGTACTAAACGCTGACGATATCGATGCCATTGCCAAACAAACCACTTTAGTTAATTGGTACGAGATTGATTCAAGTCGCGTGGCGGCAGAAAAAGAGCGTGATGATGAATTATATCAAGCCAGTCTCCAACTTTTTAAGAAATCATCCCTTAGTTTAAACCCGTCTCCCGTTTCGACAACTAAACACGACGTTTCCAGTCTCGAGACCACTATCGAAGAAAATGCTGAAGAGGTTAATTTTACAACCAGCATCCATTTTACTAACTCCATCGACCTTTTTCAAGGGGATGAGGAAAGCAAAAATCTCTCTCCCGAAACATCTAAAGTCACAATCGTCCTTTCCTATGAAAATAAACCCCACAAGTATGATATCTCTGATTTTACGCGTTTTTTCATTTCCCGTCATAGTTTTTTAGAGGGACTCCTACGTCAACGGAGGGAATTGCAACACACCTTAACGATAAACAGAATTTTAGGAAAGAAAGAACGTGAGAACATTTCTCTTATTGGAATCATTGAGGAAATAACTAAAACTAAAACAGGAAATCTTATTATCAGCATCGAGGATCTCACGGGCAGAATAAAAATCATCATTTCTAAAAATAAAAAGGATCTCTTTCGTCTTTCTCAAGATCTTATTGTTGATGAGGTTGTCGGCATAACGGGGAAAATTTCCGACGGGGTGGTTTTTGTTGAAAATATCTTTTGGCCAGATATTCCGTCAAATCACGAATTAAAGAAAAGTGAGAGGGACGATTATGTTCTCTTCTTGTCTGACGTCCATGTTGGCTCAGCTCTCTTTCTTGAAGAAGAATTTGAGAGATTTATTCAATGGCTTAATGGCTCCATTGGCAATGAAACACAACGAGGAATCGCATCTAAAGTAAAGTACATTTTCATTGCCGGCGACCTTGTCGATGGGGTGGGCGTCTATCCTTCTCAAGAAGAAGAATTAAAGATTAAAGATATCAAAGAGCAATATCGTGAATTTAGCCGCCTCATTCGCCAGATTCCAACGGCCATTAAAATTATTATTTGTCCGGGAAATCACGACGTTGTTCACTTAGCAGAGCCACAACCAGTTTTCGATCCACGATTTTCTCCAGATCTCTTTGACTTACCAAATCTTGAAATAGTAACAAATCCAGCCGTTGTAAATATTGGAAAAACTTCCACTTTTCCCGGGTTTGATGTTCTCATGTATCACGGGTTTAGTTTTGATTATTATGTTGCTAATGTCGATTCTATACGCTTGGCGGGGGGATATCATCGCGCAGATATGATTATGAAATTTTTACTTAAAAGACGTCATCTTGCCCCAGCTTTCAAATCAACCCCTTACTGCCCTTCATATGAGGAAGATCCTCTTCTCATAAAAATAGTTCCTGATTTCTTTGTAACAGGCCATATCCATTATTCTTGTGTTGCTAATTATCATGGGATTACCATGATCAGCGGGAGTTGTTGGCAGAATAAAACCACCTTTCAGGAAAAACTCGGCCATGAACCTGAACCAGCAAGAGTCCCAGCTATTAATCTCAAAACACGCGAAATAAAAATTCTCCGATTTTGATAAAAATGATAGAAGCCTCTCCAGAAATCAGAACGTATTTTCAAGATATAACTAGTCTGGTAAAAGAATGTTATAGTCTCGCGAGGATGGCGCGAAAAAAGAATCTTGATCCTGAAGAAGATGTTCCTATTCCTCTTGCTAATAATATGGCGGAACGCGTTGTTGGACTGATCTCAGTGGTAGCTCCTCAACTGGCTCAAACGACGCTCACGAAGCGAATTACAGAATTAGAGCAAGAATTTGGTCTTCTGGACTGGCGCGTCGGGTTTAAAGTTGCTGAGGAAGTAGCAAAGGAAAAGTTTTGCCGCTTTTCTACTAAGCAGGAAGCGATGGAAATGGGCATCCGTGTCGGATTTGCTTATTTAACTTTAGGCATCGTTTCTGCTCCACTAGAAGGGTTCATAGGTTTAAAAATAAAAAAAAGATATGATGGCAAAGACTATTTCTCATTGCTCTATGCGGGCCCTATTCGTGGAGCTGGTGGCACGGCTGCTTCCACGTCTGTTATTCTTGCCGATTATGTGAGAGTGAAAATGGGGTACGCGCCTTATGATCCTCAGGAAATGGAGATTAATCGTAATACTACTGAAGTTCATGACTATCACGATCGTGTTACTAATCTCCAATATCATCCTTCGGATGAGGAGTTAAAATTTATGCTTTCTCACCTTCCTGTCGAGATAGATGGAGATCCAACTGAAACGTTTGAAGTTTCTAATTATAAAGACCTTCCTCGCATCGAAACAAATCTGATAAGGGGGGGAGTAGCTCTCGTACTAGCAGAAGGTTTATGTCAAAAAGCATCTAAATTGTGGAAGCGTCTCGCTAAATGGGGGCAAGAATTTTCTTTAGAATGGAACTGGTTAAGCGAATTTCTTGAACTAAAGGAAAAAATTCACGCGACCCATAACCTCTCTCAAAAAGGAAGTGACGAAGGGAAGAAAGTAAAACCAAACAACACTTTTATTATGGATATTGTGGCAGGAAGACCAATTATCACTCATCCTTTGGCTACGGGTGGATTACGTCTACGTTACGGGCGAAGTAGAACCACGGGGTTTTCTGCCACTGCTGTCCATCCGGCAACTTTAATTGTTCTCAATAAATTTATTGCTATAGGAACACAACTTAAAATGGAGCGTCCCGGAAAAGCAACAACGGTCACTATTTGTGATACTTTAGAAGGCCCCATCGTTAAGTTGTATGATGGTTCAGTTAGAAAATTCCAAACAGAGGATGAAGCTAAGAACTATGTTTCCCAAATTGAGGAGGTTCTTTTTTTAGGCGACATTCTTATTAACTACGGTGATTTTTCTGAAAATGGTCAATCACTCGTTCCTCCGGGATATTGTCCTGAATGGTGGGCTTTAGAAGTGGAAAAAGCAAGCCTCGTTCTATCTGAAAAAAAAAGTTTTGAGGAGGCAGCTAAAATAACTGAAATTAATCTTTCTCGCCTAACAAAAATTATTAACGAACCATTGTTCATCATTCCTAATTTTGAAGAAGCCTTGATAATTAGTGAAAAACTCCACGTTTCCCTTCATCCCGAATTTACATTTTATTGGAAAATGATTTCTGCACAAGATCTTTCTTGTCTCAAAAACTGGCTCCAAGAAGGTAAAATAAAATTTAATGGCACTGAAATTCTAAAAATAATTCTTCCTTACTATTTATCAAATCAATCTCATTGCAAGGCGAAACGCGTTCTTGAGGAACTTGGCATCTCTCATCTTGTTATTAATAAAGAAAGCATTATACTTGAAAAAACCGAGGCACAAATCATAGCCTTGTCATTCTATTTTAAAGATCAGAAAAGCTTGGAAGAGATAACCTTTCCTTTCTCTGAAAGAGAGAGTGAAGATGGACTACAGATCATTAATTCTTTATGTCACGTTTCTCTTAAAGATAAGGCTGGAACTTTCATCGGAGCCCGTATGGGTCGTCCTGAAAAAGCTAAGATGCGCGCTCTTACAGGTTCTCCACAGGTTCTTTTTCCTGTCGGAGAAGAAGGCGGCCGCTTGCGTAGTTTTCAAGCAGCTTTGGCGGTAGGTAAAATCAGAAATACTTTCCCTTTTTTCTTCTGTGAAAAATGTAAACAAGAAAATGTTTATTATAAGTGCCTTTCTTGTAAGGGGTCTTGTATTCGCCTTTATTTTTGCCGCTTTTGTGGTGTCGTTGAGAAAGACAGATGTCGTCATGGCACAGCTTTTCCTTATAAGACTTATGAAATCGATATAAATGCTTATCTTCAAGATGCTCTTAAAAATAGTGGTCAGGACGTTCTCCCAGATCTCGTAAAAGGCATTCGTGGCACTTCTAATAAAGACCATGTTGTAGAAAATCTCGCGAAGGGAATCCTCCGCGCTCGCTATGGTCTTTATGTGAATAAAGATGGCACAACACGTTATGACTGTACAGAGCTGCCTATAACACATTTCAAACCTAAAGAAATTAAAACTCCACTTTCTAAACTCCAGGATCTAGGTTACAATAAAGACATTTTCGGCAATAAGCTAACTCAAGACAACCAGTTATTAGAATTAAAACCCCAGGATATCATTCTTCCAGGGTTTGATTCGCTGGATGAATCTGCATCGAAAGTTCTTAAACGTGTTGCCGAATTCGTTGATTCTCTTCTGGCGAATTTTTATAATTTACCTCCTTTTTATAATCTAAAAAAAGAAGAAGATCTAGTTGGCCATCTTGTTATTGGTCTTGCTCCCCATATCTCTGCGGGGTTAATCGGAAGAATAATTGGTTTTTCCGATACTCAGGGGTTGATTACCCACCCGATGTATCATGCGGGCATGCGTCGCGATTGCGATGGCGATGAAGCCTGCGTTATGTTGCTTATGGATGCTCTCCTTAACTTTTCACGGCAATATCTTCCAGAACGTCGTGGCGCCAAAACCATGGACGCTCCTTTGGTCTTAACTTCTATTCTTAATCCAACCGAAATTGATGATCAAGTTCATGGCCTTGATGTAGTTTGGCGCTATCCTCTTGAATTTTATGAAGCGGCGCTTCAAATGAAAAAGCCTTGGGAGGTTACTTACGGCGTTCAACAAAAAAAGATCGAGCAACTTAGCACCCGCCTTGGCACGACACTTCAATACGAAGATTTTGGGTTCACTCATCACGTTGATAATTTCAATAAAGGAGTTTGCTGTTCAGCCTATAAAATCCTTCCTTCGATGGAGGAAAAATTAATTGGCCAAATGGACATCGCCCAAAAAGTGCGCGCAGTCAATATGGATGACGTAGCGAGGTTAGTTATTCAGAAACACTTCTTGCGGGACATAAAAGGAAATTTACGAAAATTCTCCATGCAGCAGTTTCGTTGCGTGAATTGTAACACTAAGTATCGCCGCCCTCCTCTCGTAGGCCGTTGCACTCAATGCCAGGGGAAATTGCTCTTTACAATAACAGAAGGATCGGTCATTAAATATTTGGGTCCTTCTCTCATGCTTGCTGAGAAATACAACTTTTCTCCCTATTTAAAACAGGTCTTAGAAATTCTTAAAGCTGATGTTGAAGCGGTCTTTGGCAAATCTAAAGATAAACAAGTGGGATTAGGAACATTTCTGGGCTGAAGATTATTTTCTTCGATAAAAGCGCGAAACAGATACAATTAAATATTCATTTACACTTTCCCTTAAAAAGAGGTTTTGTTATGCTACGTCGTTCCTATAACAATCTTAATGTTCTCGAAGTTATCAAGAAAGAAATAAAATTTGTCCAGAAAAGTCTTGATGAAATCGAAGCTTTCTATAACAAAGATCTCCGCAGCCTTGACCGCCTTTCTGATAAAATCGCGGAAGTAGGCGGAAGTTGGGCTTTTATCCTATTCTTTTTTGCCATTCTAGGCGGATGGATAATTTTTAACACTATTATTATTATAGAAAAACCACTTGACCCTTATCCATTTATTCTCTTGAATTTAATGCTTTCCTGCCTAGCTGCTATCCAGGCTCCGATTATTTTAATGAGTCAAAGTCGCGCTGCAAAGCGTGATCAATATCGTGTCGAACTTGATTTAGAAAAAGATCTTCGTGACCTTCACATTGATCAGGGTTCCCATAAAATATTATTAGAACTAAAAAAAGACATAATTATGATCAAACAAAAGTTAAAGATAAATTAGTCTATCGTTAAATAATAACCTCTGCGTTAGGAACATTGGCTATCCAAATAATTCTCTTCTCTTCAACAAAATGACATTCAACTCCCAACGCTACTGAATTTTTTCCCGTGAAGTTGAGATAGCGCGCTATTTCCATACGCTCTTTAACTTCTTCCTTGGTTCTTTTTTCTCCTTGATAAAAAGCACTCTTTAGATTCAATTGCAATTTTCCTTCTTCGAATTGTTTCCCGATAATTTCTCCATCCGTGACTACGAGAAGTAATCCCTTCTGGCCATGTTTTTCTGCGACAATGAAGATCATATCTTTTTTACTGGTTTTTTTACGCCACAGGCCTGGCATCTCAGATAAGAAACCCCTTTCTCTTCTAGCAATAATGTCTCCGGTTTACCACACTCGGAGCAGAAGACAAATTCACTTACGTATTTTTTAATTTTTTTATTTATTATTGCAGCGCTTATTTTTGTTCCTAGAATGACTCTTCCTCCAAAAATTTTCCCTGGCGCAGCCAGTTCTCGTAAAAGGTATTTAAGAAGGTGATTTTCCTCTCTTCCGATGTCCTTGGCAATTTTCTTAAGGTTAACTAATACAGTTTTGTTCCCTTCTAGGTGTCCTTTTATTTTTTCAAGAACAAATCTATCATTTCCTGCGCTTAACTCTGGCAACTCTTTTTCTGCTTTCTTTAAAAGTTCTTCATAAGACATCATTTTAAATCTCCAATTAAAGGCCCGTTTATAAATATTTACTTTATAAATCCAAAACGTTTATATACCTAAAAACAATCTTCTTTAAGTATCATATATAAAGAGGTGCGAAAATGCCAGGGTTAGACTTAGCTGAGGTTATTCTTGCGGTGATCATCGGTACGCTTGCGGCGATTGTATACTCGTTGCGTGTCCTTATCTTATTAGAGCGAAGGGTTGCCGGCATGGAAGTTAACATCCAAAAAATGACTTCCAGAGTTTTGCAGGAAGAAACGGCGATAGAAAAAATGGTATCAAAAAGTAAAAAAAGATAAAATTTCTTACTGCCGTTTACGTTGCAGTACGGTTTTTTCCTTTTTCTTTTTTGCCTGTGCTGATCTTTTTTTCGTCCGGACTTCTTTCTGATGTTTTTTTATTTTTTTCCGCCTAGTTTTTTTCCGAAGGTCAAATCGCGCTAATTCTCCCTTCGTTTCTTCGATTTTTTGCGTTAATTCTTTGATCTTTCCTTTTTCGTCTTGTGTTATCAATTCCCCACATTCCGGGCAATGAAATTCAAAATCCATGGCCTGATCAAAATTTAGTCGAACACATGAATTATAGCATACAAAGAATAATTCTCGTTTTTCATTCTCTAATTGTTCTTCTAAGCGTTGTAAAAGGTCCCTTTTCATTTTAAAACAACAGAAACGAACATTCTCCGGTTGCAAGGTCCAATAATATATATACCACCCTTTTTGCTTGTCTTTTTTCCTTGTAAATCCCACGAGATTATTATTGTAGAGCAGGTATAACATTTTTCTTATAACTTTAATATCTTGTTTTGTTTTATTTGCTAGATCAAACTCAGAAACATTTTCCTTACCCATAAGTTCCTTAACTAAGGGGAAACCACCTTCTCCAAGAATAAGTATCAGAATCTCTTTCATTTTCTTGTGGGTGAGGCGCATTTTGGTAGCTTTTCTGTTAGGTGGGAGTGACAACGCTTTTAAATGTTTCGCCATTACGGCACAATTCAAAAAGTGAGTGATTTTCGTGTTTTTAAGAATATTTTGGAAAGATTTCTTGTTATTATTTTATCTCTTTGTCGTCGGTGGAAGCTTATACTAAATCAACTCTAAAGAAAACA
>Ga0209541_10003216_pt1 | contig 30232 bp, 30 predicted proteins | sample RifCSPlowO2_01_FD_184027 | JGI IMG/M metagenome (GOLD analysis project Ga0209541, IMG submission 184027) | Groundwater microbial communities from Rifle, Colorado - Rifle CSP2_plank lowO2_0.1 (SPAdes) (version 2) | ecosystem: Environmental > Aquatic > Deep subsurface > Groundwater | place... | reverse complement strand
CGCCAGAGCTTTTCTTCCTAGATAGGGAATCCTCGCTCCGTAGCGAAGCGGAGGAGTTGCCCCGCAGGGCAACCCTTTAGGGTGAGGAGGATGTCAATTTTGTTCTCAGAAAAAGCTTTTTCTCCAATGCTCGAAGGAAAATAATGAATACAGGCGCTTTTTCCCCCCCATAGTAAAAAGAATAAGGTTCAATGAGAAAGCGATGGTTAATCCCTCCCTGCAAGGCGCCCCATAAATCAACAATAAGCCTATCACCAATCATGGCGGTATTCTCTCCAGCAGCTTTAAAGTGTTCAATAATAGAACGAAAGCTGTGTGGTGCAGGTTTGTCATTTTCTTGGGAGATATAAACATTGACGTCAGGAAGCATTTGTTGTATTTCTTCTCTTCTTTTTGCGGTACAGTTGGAAAGCAAAGCCACGTGAAATGATTTTGTCAGTTCTTTTAGCAGAGTTCGTGTTTTTTCTTCAACACGATCGTGGTATGCAGTAAGGGTGTCGTCAACATCAAAAATAAGCAGCTTTACTCCTTTTCTGGCAAGTGTTTCGTAAGGGATGTTATATACAGATTTATATCTTTCTACAGCGAGGGAAGTTTTGTATTTCCAGCTCTCTTTCCAAAATTTGAAATAGGCTCTAATATTCATAGTTATCTCTTTTTTCCTTTGAGATTGCTAATTTAGTGCGTAATGTTTAAAAATGATTCCTTTTTTAATTAGAGCAAGGCCTCGTAGCTTAGCCTGGCTTGAGCGCACGACTGATATCTTGGCGGAGTAAAATCTTATAATGCCAAGGACTGACATCGTGAGGTCCCCAGCAAACTTTTGGCGACGCAAAAGTTTGATAAAAAGTCACTCTGGTGGGGCATAAAGTCCCACGACATACGAAATGCCAAGAGTTTGGGGAATTCAAATCTGGGCGGGGCCATTTTATTCTTTTCTCACAGGCCGATGCTTTAAAGAAAGCGGTACGCGTACCATGCATATACCATCCGAACCTTACCAGTATAGCGTTGATGGTCTGAGACAACCTGTCGAAGCGATACGATCCGCGTACTCAAATTGATTCTTATATTTCTTGGAGATATTTTTTAAATAGGCCCTTCTTCGACGGTTATATGTACGAACGACTGCAAGGGTATCAATCTATAGATCGGTTAATGGAAGAACAAAAAGATTTTGTACGAGAGGGGCTTAATGATTTTCCTTTTTATACTGGTCTTGTAAGAGCCTTAAAAGGGAATCGTAGATCTTATGCTGTAGGAATATTCGTGTCTCCTAGAAAGGAAAAGATGCTTCGTTATATGTCGCGTAATGATTCCGAGGGGCGAATTACAGAAATTGTTCATTGCACTGAAGAAGAACCGGATTTCGCTCTGATAGTCAATGAAGATTCATTATTAAAGATTTGTGGTAATGCGGATATCATTAGAAAAAAAATTGAAGAAAGAGATTTTACTGAGCTCAAGAAATATGTTTTTCCTCTTCCCCGTTCTCGAACACGCGACATTTTTGAATTTGCAAGATTAGCGCGTTTACTTCCCGCACTTCTTCGTCATTATTGTTCTGTATAAGTCATTTTCTCAATAATATCTATTATCTTATTGATAATTTTCTAACATCAATTACTAACAATATATTTCTTTGTCTCTAAATCTTTAAATACGGGTTGTCATTCTGGAATACTCACTATAATTTTACAGAGGGGGGGTGTATTAATTATGAAAAGAGTGATGATGAGTTTACTAGCTTTAATTTTTATTATCTTTGTTGTGGGTTGTGTAGATTACAAAGCGTATGATTTACAGAAGTCTTCCGCTGATGATAATGATTTAGTGAATGAAATTGCGGAAATAGAAAAAGAATTAGCTGGTCAAGATTCTAATGGTGCTGTGGAGGGAAGTGCTGAAGAAATTGATGATAAAGAAGTAGTATCTGAAAACAAGTCTGAAAATGTTTCTGATGGGGTTGAAGGTGTTGTTGTTGAAGAAGTTGCGTTGCCTGAATTGCAAGATGGGGGGGATAGTGGGAATAGTAAGGAAATAGAAAAAGCCGATAAAGAAAAAGAGATAGAAGAAAGTGTTCTCACTCTTTCTGTGAAAGAGAATGATTTCATAAAACTAAGTCCCAAGATTGTTGATCCTGATGATGATCCTATTACTTTTACTTTCAGTAAACCATTAAATGAGAAAGGAGAATGGAAAACAAATTATGGTGATGCCGGAGAGTATGTTGTCACCTTACGGGCTACAGATGGAAAGCTTAGTACAGAAAAGAAAATAAAAATTGTTGTAGAGCGAGTAAATGTTCCGCCAAAAATCGGAGTTCTCAGCGATATAACAGCAAAAGAAGGCCAGGTGATAAAATTTCAGCCTAATGTGACAGATCCTAATAAAGATCCTGTTACTGTTGTTGTCTCCGATCCGCTTAAAAATGGAATGTGGGAAACAGATCATACCAGTGCAGGAGAGTATAATCTTCGGGTTACGGCCAGTGATGGGGAGTTGGAAAGCGCCGCAACGTTTAAACTTACGGTTGTTGACGTGAATCAAGTTCCGGTCATTAAGAATGTTGCAGAAAACCTCTCTGTTAAAGAAGGTGATGTAGTAATGATTAAACCTCAAGTCACAGATCTTGATGAAGATAAAATTAATCTCACCATCAGTGATCCTGTAGGCAATGGCGGGGTTTGGGAAACAAGCTTTACAGATCATGGAGATTATGTCGTGACGGTTACGGCAAGCGATGGGAAAGGGAGTGTAAGCAAGCGCGTGCGTCTTGTCGTTGAGGATGTCAACAAGCCACCGGAAATTGTTGATGTGAAACTAAGCAACTAAGTTTCGTCTCTTTTCTTTTTTTTACTTAAGGAGATTGGGAAGCATGAGAAAGCTACGACAAAAAGTGCTGATAGGATTGGTTTTTCTTCTAATTTTGATCCCTATGATCTTGGCGGCTACACGGACCTTTCATGTGCAGGAAACTGATTTTGTTAAAATTGTCCCTAAAGCCATAGACCTAGATTATGATGCCGTGGTTTTCAACTTTTCTGAGCCATTAGATGAAAAGGGAGAGTGGCAAACAACGTATGATGATGAAGGGGAATATGAAATAGAAATTCTGGCCTCTGATGGCAAGGATACATCTAAAGAGAAAGTACGGTTAATTGTCAGTAATAAAAACCAGCCTCCCGTGATAAAAGAAAAGCTGTTGATGATGAAAGAATCGCAAGTGGTTGATCTGCGGGAAATAGTGGATGATCCTGATGGCGACGTTTTAAAATTTGAATTTAAAGAGCCTTTTAACCAAGAAGGGAGGTGGAACACGACATATGATGATGAAGGGCTCCACTTAGCAGAATTTACTGTTTCCGACGGCGAATTTACTGTTCCTGCCAGAGTAGAAATAACAGTTCTTGATACTAATAAGCCTCCGATGATTAAAGATGCTTTTTCCCTCGATTCAATAGTTCCTATTAAAGAAGGAGAAACACTTAAATTTTTTGTCGAGGCTCTTGATGAAGATCTCCTTCAATATGAATGGCTTTTCGATGGCGTGAAAATAGCTGAAGTAGAAAAGGGAGAAATCTATTTTGACTTCAATACAAGCGGCAAACATTTCTTAGAATTAAATGTAAGCGATCCTTTTCACACTACTTTAAAGCAATGGAACGTGGAGGTAAAAAATGTTAATCGTCGCCCTGCATTAACTCTCATCCCCGTTACTGTTAATGAAGGAGAGGAAGTCGTTCTGGACCTTCCCAGAAAGGATGCAGATGGCGATGAATTAAATTATATTTTTCAAAAACCATTTAATGATGCAGGACGGTGGTTGACAACGTATAACGATGCCGGAACCTATAACCTGACGGTTAAGGCATCAGATGGCGAACTCGAAATTAAAGATATTTTTGAAGTTATGGTTTTGGATGTTGACAGAGTTCCAACGCTCGAAGTGCCGGGAAAGCTTGTTGCGAATGAAGGAGAAAAAATATCTTTCATTATTCTTGCTCAGGACCCTGATAATGACAGCCTGAACATTTCTGTTTATAATATGCCTGCAGAAGCCAGGCTTGACAGTAAAAATAAGACTTTCATTTGGACACCTTCTTTTGATACTATTAAGCGAAAGGAGAATATTCTGACTAATATTCTCAATGCCCTGCGGCTGGAACGATTTTTCTTAGAAAAAGATGCTCTGAACTTAAGAGTTGAAGCGTGTGGCAAGAAACTTTGCACTGAACGGAAGGTTGAACTTATAGTGCATAATGTAAATCGTCGGCCAGTTTTCAACATTGTGGAAAATTTTACGGTGCGGGAAACGGAAACGGTCTCTCTTTCTGGTGTTCGTATTGATGATGCGGATAATGATCTGGTGCGTCTTACTTTTACCTCACCATTAGGGAAACGATCCGGAAAGTGGCGTACAACATATAATGATGCAGGGGTGTATACTTCGTATCTTACAGCGAGTGATGGGCAATTAAGCGAAACGAAACCAGTCGTTATTCAGGTACAAAATGTTGACAGACCTCCTTCTTTGAAAGTCTCTGACGAGAAGCTGCTGGTTAATGAAGGCGAAGAATTTGTTATTAAAGTTACCGCTTCTGACATTGACAACACCACGGTAAATCTGACGGTGGCGAATTTACTTCCTGGAGCATCGTTCCGCGAGGGGATTTTCTCCTGGACGCCGCCTTTCGATTTTGTCGAAAATAAATCTGCGGGCATTGTGGCAAGAATCTTGCGTGAATTGCCTTCCTTCAATCGGTGGTTTAGCCAAGATGAAGCTTCTTTGTGGATAGAGTTTATTGCTTCTGATGCCGACTTTAATGTCATTCATCCCGTGAAAATAACGGTGAAAGATGTGAACCGCAAACCACAATTCCAGTCTTTAACTCCAGCAAGGATCATTAATACCCAGATAAATGAACCGGTTTTGTTTCAAGTGGAAGTCGCTGATCTGGATCAAGATGCCTTATCTTATCGCTGGATTTTTGGCGTGGGAGAGCCGAGGATTAAAGGCACTAAGGCCGTAGAACGAGTTTTTGTTACTCCTGGCACAAAAAAAGTGAGTGTTATCGTTAGTGATGGCCTCGATAGCGTCCGCACTACTTGGACCGTAAATGTCTTGCCAGAAGAAGCGGGAAAAGATGTTTCATTAGGACCGCCTGTTTTTGATGTATATGTCGTGGAAGGGTAAGTTTTTATATTATTGGAGATTTAACAAAATATTTATTTAGTGATGACTTCTGAAAAACAGCAAAATCCACATTGGCAACAGTATCGGGATTATATTAGTGGTTTTATCGAAAAAGTATAAAAACCATAGAATATTTGTATATAAGATGGGATTGTATTCAAAACTTAGGCAAATAGGGCATGGTAGATTAGAATCATTACGTAGGGCAATAGGATATCGTGTTCAAAATACAATGCCCTTTCCATCTCATGAGCCAATAGAACTCCAAATCGAGGAACATTTATCGAGCTTAGAAGATTTAGTAAAGCCTAAATATAGGCCACAGGGAACTGAATTAAGCGAACCTATAAAGAGGGAACAAATAGATCATCTAGTGGGATACCTCGATTCACAATTACGATGGGATGACAAAAAAAGATTCTCGGCAGCCCAAATTAAAAGATATGAAATACTTTTGGAACGACTTGCAGGTATATATTCAGAAGAGTAGTTCTCTTAGACTTCTGAAAATTGTGGATAAATAAGCATTGTTAACTCTGAAGATGCTAATTTCTTTAATAAAACAAATAAAAAAAAGAAAAACTAAGAAAAGATGTTTAAGCATAATTTTAGAATCGTACTAAAACTTCTTTCTTTTTGCGTAACATTCTCTGCAGAACACAGGCTTGCCTTCCTGAGGCTTAAAAGGCACTTGACAATCCTTTCCACAGTCTGAGCACGTTGCATCATGCATTTCTCGTGGTCCAAAATCTCTTCGCGGGCCGCCGCCAGAAAAGCGTCCACCGCCGCGGTTAAAATCTCCCATATTTTTTCCCTCCAATAATATTTTCATAAAAAAGAAAACTGATTAAGCTTTCATTTTTATGTTTTTTATAGATAAATGGCGTTTTATTTAAAAGTCTTGTGCTGCAACTCTAAAATTAGAGTGAAAATGGGCTTATTAGACTTTGACCTCAAAATGGCGATTCTGTAGTCACTATAAAGTAATATTTATAAATAAAACTAACTTTTTCAGTCTAATGGCAGTTATCGAATTTCCTCAAAAGTTGTATTTTGATGAGAGAAGGCCCCTGAGAGTTGAGCGGAAGAGTACAGGTAATAGCCTCTATCGGGCTTTTTGTTCTTCTGATGGTCCTTTGACACTTGGCGCTTCTCCTGATGCGGCACTGAAATTAGTAAAAATTACGGAAAGTCTAAATCTCGCTGCAGCGACACCAAGAACAGTTTCTGTTTCTTATGTCGGTGGGAATGAAATTAAAGTTGATGGATTTAGAAGCGTAGAAGTCTTGGATCCTCAAGCTTTGTTTCAATTACAGCGTGTCTTTCGGCAAAATTTCTTTATGCACGAGACTAAAAGTTGTGCCTATCTCGTCCAGCCATATTCTTCTTCAGAATCTGATGATGTTCCTTTTATCTTGAAGAATAATACTTTGTATGGTACAGTTATTACAAAATGGCTTCCAGGCAAAGATGTTGATGACCTTCTTACCGGGGGCATACCTCTCTACGACACTATTCTCCTTGCCGCTGAAGCGGGAAGAGGGCTGCTTCATTTACATAAAATGCGTATTGCTCATCGTGATGTTAAGCCAAATAATCTATTGTGCGTCCCGATTTCTGATTTAAAAGAAGAACTTGCTTTTGCGGAACGAAAAGGACGAGGTGTAACTATTGATCTTGATTTCAGTTTTCCTCTTCAAGGGTATTCTTGCTCTCCTGAAGCGCCTCCTGATGTAAAAAATCTCCTCTTCGAAAATGTTGAATTTTCTTTAGGGCTGGTATTTGGAACTATTGAGTATGAGTCGCCGGAACAAGCACGGGGAGGAGCCTTAGACGAAAGAACAGACATTTTCTCTTACGGGCAACTCGTGCATGAATTAGTGACGGGAGAATACCTTTTTTCTCGTCGTATGAGCAGAAACATCCTTCAAAATTACATTAGTGTATTGCCAGAGATTGATGTACAAGATTTTCTTACCGCTTCGTTTGGCCGCCTTTCTCCTTTTTTCCCTCCTCTTCTTTTAAACTCCTTTTTTTTCCATCTCTGGGAGACACTCCGTCCGAAACGCGAAAACCGAGGGAAAATTGAACCTCTCATCTCTGATTTGGAACGACTAGCGATGGAAGCGCCTTCAGAACTTAGGGTAAGAAATACTTTTCCTTATTTAGAACAGCAGTAAAATTGAGTCCTTATTTTAAGGTCTTAAAGCATTATTAATAATCGCTCCTGCAAATAAATTGAATAAAATCATTACGGCTCCGGCAATAAAGCAGTACAGCAGCGTTCCATTAATTAAACTCTTTCCTAGTTCATAGCGTTCTCCTAACTTGTCGGCTCCATTTTCAATGCCATTGCTAAGTATGGTAAGAATGTAAGCCAGCTGCACAACATACAAGCCAACGACAATTTGAAAGTAATAAGTGGGAATGCCAATGCCAAAAATGTCAAGCAAGTCGCCAAACGCTCCTACTTGCTCACCTCGGCTGGCAAATTGTGCTAATTGGGCACTAAGCTTGGTTAAAATGGTAGCAATCATCGATGTTATTCCCACGACAATTCCGGCAATGGCGGGGGTAAGAAATTTTACTTGTGATTTCATGGAAGAGATAATGTCCTCCATGAGATCTTTTAAGCGCTCTTCAACACGGTGGATTTCTTTAATATAATTGGCCATAGAGAGAAGAGCCTGCGCGGCAATGCGCGGTCCTTTCTTACTGCTCTCAACAAGAACTTTCATCGAGGATTCAATAACTTTGGAAGGGAAGTTTACTAATGCCCCCACTTTGGAGTTAAAAATGGCTTCCTCTAATCCCATGCCCAGTTTAGTCATATTTCTCTCTACGATGGTAAAGAAATCTCCCGAGATCGTTCCCTGCATAGTTTGTGCTATCTTGGCAAAAGCGATTTCTGCCGGCAGGCCATCACCAAGCCTATTGCCCAATTGAAAAAGGGCGGAAGAAAATTCGTCTTCCAAAGCTCTGGTTTGCTGTCGGATCTTAATCACATTTTTTGACCGTAAGGAATAGTATAAACCGGCAGAACAGCCAATCCCGGCAATAAGAACCAGTGAAAGAATAGATGAAATCATGCCATACGGTCCAACTTGTTCGTCTGCGCTGCAGTTAAGAGAAGTTGTTGGGCAGACATAATCAAGAAATTTAAACTTGCCATCGAGTAATTGGATCTCGAAAGTTGGATCGAGAGTATGAAAAATGAGCGGACTTAAGCCAATTAGTAGTGTTACCGCAAAGACCAGGAGACTAAAGTATAAAGGATTGATGGCCAGGCTGATATTTTTAGCTAAGGGAATAACAACTTTACTTAACTTTTCAAATCCCGCTTTTTTTGTAAGATCCTCAATGCCATATCCTGAAGGCCTCTTGGAAAGAATGGTTTGTCCGAGATAGAAAACACTAATAGGCAAGGTAATATTGTAAAGAAGACTAATATAAATGATCATAATAATGGGAGAACTTTCACTGCTCAGGAAACTGACAACCAAAGGAAGAATTACTAGCCCCAAAATGGGGAGAATAATCCCCAGCATGTTCAGCATTGTCATCGGTGTTTTGAGATTATGGGCGTAATGGAGCATATTTTCGTACGTTCCATTGAGAATAACTTCTAGAGCTTTATCAAGCAAGGCTAAACGGCGTTCTTCTGAACCTTCAAATAACGATGATTCAATAAGATGGAATGATTCCACAAATTCTTTGTTCCAATCTTTCCAGTACCCTAGGTAAGATTCAGCAGAATCACGAATGGTGCTAAATTTTTGTGTTTCTACGTCCCAGAGAAGTTTGCGAAAGTCAAGAGAAATTGGGGGATCGAGATGTTCTGCAGCAAACTCGATAGCTCTCTCGAGGTTGGAGGTATGGCGCATGTAAGTAACGAGGTAGAAAATGCTCTGGATCATTTGGTTGGAAGCCTTAATGCGCCATTTATTGGCGAGGAAAAGAGGAAAACGCTGCAGGGCAGGAATCATAAGCAGGCCGGCGCCAAGGCAAAAAAAGATGAGAAAAAACAGTGGTTTTTCTACTCCGAGAAGAATAGGTATGCTGAAAAAAATGAATGAGCCAAGAATGGCGACAATTAACCCGGCGAGGATCGAAAAAGAAAGAACACCGGAAGGGGTGCAATTCAAGTGACTGGCATCCAGAGCTTCTTGTGTTTTGGCGGACTTTTTAGGATCTGTTTTTAATTTTAATAGCTGTTCTGAAAAATTACAGGCTTTTTCGTATAGAGAATATTGTGCCGGATACAATTCGCGTTTGAAATCAGTGTATTCTTTAGAAGAGATCTTTTTTTCGAAGGCGGGCAGATCGCCAAATTCTTCCTTAATTTTTTGTTTATATTTTTCAATTAATTCTTGATGTTCATCGTCTTCCATCTCTAAAGCCTCTTTTTACTGATGAAGAGAAAGCAAGAGTCTTTAAAAAGATAGCGGAGGTGTTAAGTAAAGTTCTTAAGTATCCACTGGGTAAAGGAAGGTTGCCATCAATACACGAACGATCGTATCAAAAAACAAGTCTATTGCGGGAGGGGTTGTGCCATCCGGGAAGGTTCCCGCACTACTATTCTTAAAGCAAAAAAGTGAGTCGATGGCAACCCCCCCAAGGCTTTACCAAGTGGGGCATAGTTGGAAAATTGACTTAAAACAGGAAGATCTCTGTATAGAAAATTTGACCTGTGTTTTAAGCAATATAAATGCATATAAATCTGTTTATTCCAACCCAGATATTTATGGGTTATGATGCCGCGGATTATGAAAGAAGAGAAGAAGTTGCCATTCGTGATGGTAAAACCGCTTTAGCTAAGGCTCCTTGGTTATTTAATAGATCACGATCTGAGACGAAAGGTTTTTTTGCTGAAGTTAAGTCTCATCCCGCCCTGAAAGATCATTTTGTGGCACATTGTGTTGATGGCATTGGCACGAAACTTTTTCTCAGCGCCTGGAGTGGGAATTATCGCACTATGGGAAGAGATGGCCTTGCCATGAATGCAAATGATATGGCTACTCTTATTCGTGCCTTTCCTTCTGAAGTAAATCTTTATTTTGCGGTTCAAGGGGGAGTTGAACAAGAGCATATGGGAGAAATAATGTCCGGTTTTGTCGATGCTCTGACGGCTATTCGTATCCCTAACGCACCATGGGACGTCAATATTGGAAAAATAGAAACGGCCTCTTTAGATGAAATGATCTCTTTAGGTGTTGCAGGGAAAGGGTGGGATGTTGGTGTTTCCCTCGTTGGTTATATTGAGAAATCTCTTGTTCCATTTTTGCGTCCTCAACCAGGGCATGTTATAGTCGGGGTTTCATCCACCGGTATGCACAGTAATGGTTATACCGCCGCGCGGCATGTGTTACTTACTCCCGATATTGAACCACGGGAAGAATGGAAAGCTCAGTATCAAGGACGTTTTTCTTTACATGATAAACCAGAACTTCTTCAAGGCAGAACAATTCTCAAAGCCATGCTGGAAGCAACGGCACTTTATACTGTTGAGGCAGCTTTGATCGGTCGGCAATTTTCTAACTGTGATATTTATGGAATTAATATAACGGGAAACGGGCTGCATAATTTTAATCGAGCTGGTAAGGGGGTTTCTTTTGAGATAACTGATCCTCTAGACCCATTGCCCATTCACAAACTTCTCGTTCAAGAGTCTCATTGGGATCCCCAAACAGCTTATAAAAAGCAGAACATGGGGATGGGATTTGCCTATGTCGTTCCTTCGTTGGAAATCGCAGAAGGCATGGTAAGATTAATTAATAAAAGAAGCGAGAATAAGGCTCAAATTGTAGGCGAAGTGGCTAAAGCACGTGAAGGAGAAACAGTCCTACGCACGACGTTGCACAAACCTTATGAAGGACCAGCTCTTGAATTTGTAGGATATAATAGCTGAGATAATTGGGAGGAAGATATTTCATACATTTTCTAAAATGATGGAGACAATTGGACTTGCAAAAACTGAATTCTTTGAGGAGATGAGAAAACAGGGCCTTGCTCTTGCTTTTGATGATGTACGCTTAGAAACAGATCATTCTGAGATCATGCCGGCTGATGTTGATATTACTTCTTTTTTCTCACGGGGGATTCAATTAAAGATTCCCCTCGTCAGTGCAGCGATGGATAAGGTCACAGAACATCGTATGGCGATCGCCATGGCTAAATTAGGCGGGCTGGGAATTATTCATAAAAATCTTACACCAGAGCAACAAGCGGCAGAAGTAGCTCGAGTGAAATACCATTTACATGGCTTAATTCATAAGCCTATTGAAGTAAGAGATACCGATACTATCGACGTAATTCTTCGAAGGCGAGAGGAAAAATGGTATCGTTTCCATACTTTCCCGGTTATAAATTCAGAAGGAAAGTTAGTGGGAATTCTCACGCAAAATGATTTTGATTTTTGTCGAGACCAATCACTTTTAGCAGCGACGGTAATGACTCCCTTCAGTAATTTAGTAAAAGTGGACGAAACTGATAACGTTGATGTACAGCGTGCTTATGAAATAATGATGGAGAGCAAGAAAAAAGTTTTACCTGTCCTAAGAAACGATGGCACTTTACAAGGAATGTATGTTTTCAGCGACGTCAAAAGAATTGTTTCTGGTGAATCTTCTAGATATAATATCGATAACCAAGGTAGATTGCGTGTCGGAGCAGCTATCGGCGTCTGTGATGATGCTTTGGCGCGACTTGAAAAGTTAGTTCCGTTACAAATAGATGTTGTCGTTATCGACACGGCTCATGCTGATTCTAAATCAGTTATAGATACGCTGAGAGAAATTAAAGAGCAATATTCTTCTCTTGAAGTCGTCGTAGGAAATGTTTCTTCGCCACCCTCGGTTCGAAGATTAGCATATGCTGGCGCTGATGGGATAAAAGTTGGGCAAGGCCCAGGATCTATTTGTACAACTCGCGATGTTGCGGGTATTGGCACACCTCAAGTGACGGCCGTTTACTGGTGCAGTCTCGAAGCGAAAAGACATAACATTCCTGTTTGCGCTGATGGAGGAATTACACATACAGGAGATATTACGATTGCGATGGGAGCTGGAGCGTATTCGGTAATGTTGGGAAATAAACTTGCCGGAACAAATGAATGTCCAGGAGAAGTTCTTTTAATGGAAGGGCGGCAAGTGAAAGTGTATAGGGGTATGGGTTCAATTGGAGCTATGAAAGCGTACAGAAGTTCTCGAGAACGGTATCGACAAGGAGATGTTCCTGCAGGTAAATTAGTGCCTGAGGGAATTGAAGGTTTTGTTGAGTATAAAGGACCAGTGGAAATGGTGGTACATCAATGTGTTGGCGGATTGCGAAGTGGAATGGGTTACGTCGGAGCAAGGAATGTAGAAGAATTGATTCAGAAAGCGCGTTTCTTGCGTTTAACAGGCGCTGGACAGCGGGAATCACATCCCCATGACTTGCTGAAGATTCAACCTGCCCCAAATTATGAGAGGTAAAGATTATGTCGATCGTAGCTGTTATAGGAACTCAATGGGGAGACGAGGGAAAAGGCAAAGTCGTGGATCGGTATGGCCAACAAGCACACTGGGTGGTACGTTATCAAGGAGGAAACAATGCGGGACATACCATTGTCGTTGGTAATGAAAAGAAAATTTTGCATTTAATTCCTTCCGGAGCTATGCATCCTCAGGCAGGAGTTGCTTTAGGGCAAGGCGTGGTCATCTCTCCTGAAGCGTTAATACAAGAAATTGAATCATTATCTGGTGTTTATACTTTAGAAAGTCGTCTTAAAGTTGATTTACGAGCTCATGTTGTTACACCGATGCAGATTGCTGCTGATATTCAACGAGAGCAACGAGGGAGTGGCGTTGGTTCAACTCGTAATGGAATTGGGCCCTGTCATGAGGACAGAGCTGGAAAACGAGGTGTACGCTGTGGTGATTTTCTTTTTAATCCTGAACAGGCACGACGACAATTGGAAAAGCAGATTGAACATTGGAGTTATGCTGGTTCTGGTGAGCAGGTTTTTATGGAACTTGCAGGCTTCATTAGAAAATTAGAAAAAATTTTTGCTAATGTAACGGACCTGGTCCTTGATGCTTATCAGCAGGGAAAGAATATTTTATTGGAAGGAGCTCAAGGACATCTTCTAGACCCGGATTTTGGCACTTATCCTCATGTAACGTCGTCAAATCCGGGAATTGCTGGCATCGCTGCTGGGCTGGGAATAGATCCTCGTCTGGTGTCGCATGTTACTGGTGTCGTCAAAGCGGTCATGACGAGAGTCGGCGATGGTGCTTTTCCATCCCAATTAGTCCAGGAGCGATGGCAGAAAGAAGAAGTGATGAAATTTATCTATGAAAAAGAAGGCATAACAGCTGAAGAATTTGAGGCCCATGATTCAAAAACACAGAACGTGATACGAAAGAAGTGGGCAGCACAATTTAGTTTACCTGAAGATTACGCTTACGTGATGCAGCATTTATCTGATGCGGAAAAGTATGTGCAAGGACAAACTGTTGATCCTCTCCCTGAACGTTTGGCTACCATTTTAGGTTCTGGTGAAAGAAAACAAACGAGGTTAAATCATCTCTTAGGAATGTACTTTATGGCGGCAGCAGGAGAATTTGGCGCCACTACGGGAAGGCCTCGAAGAACAGGATGGTTAGATTTAGTGGCATTGAAGGATGCAGTCGAAAAGAATGGTATTAATGGATTGGCCATAACGAAACTTGATTGTTTGGGTGATTTGCCTGAAGTAAAAGTTGTGGTTGGTTATTCGCTTGAAGATCAAACTGTTTCTAAATTTCCAGAATTTCGTTTACAGGGGGCTATTCCGGTCTATGAATGTCTTTCTGGATGGGACAGTAGAGCTGTGACACGAGCAAGCATATTTGTGGAATTGCCAGGAGGAGCGCAGTCCTATGTAAGAAGAATAGAAGACTTTGTTCATTGCCCAGTCCATATCATTGGCACAGGGCCAGGAAGAAATCAAGCAATAGAATTACATCATCCGTTTAGCTTTTAGATTTTATTCCCATCTCGGTTAATACCCCGCAGCTCTGCTGCGATTGGGAGTTTCATTTGTTTTTTTTACTTATGTTTTTTCCCGTAATCTTTTTAAAGAAACTTCACAATCGTTAAGTTTATGGTGAAAGCAGTTCAAATGCAAGAGAAAGTAGTACCACAAATTGAGATTAAAAGAGATATCTATGAAGAAGCCGATGCTCATAAAGCGCGATTTATCGCTCCTCCTGGTATAAATGAAGAAGTTGTAAGGTTAATTTCTACAACAAAAAATGAGCCTGAATGGATGTTACAAAAGCGGTTGAAAGGGTTAGAGCATTTTCAAAAAACGGCGCTTCCTGCTTTTGGGCCCAATTTACAAGATTTAGATTTGAATGATATTGTTTATTTTGTTGATCCTAATGCGAAAGAATCGGATACCTGGGAAAAAGTTCCAGAAGAAATTAAAAGAACGTTTGACCGTTTAGGAATTCCTGAAGCAGAGAAAAGTGTTCTGGCTGGAGTTGGAGCACAGTATGATTCCGGCGTCGTGTATCATAATTTACATAAAAAGCTGAAAGAGATAGGGGTTATTTTTGAGAATATGGATGCAGCTGTACAAAAGTATCCAGAGATGGTGAAAAAATATTTCATGACGAAATGTGTTCCCCTAACCGATCATAAGTTTGCGATGTTACATGCTGCCGTCTGGAGCGGAGGCACATTCATTTATGTGCCAAAAGGGGTGAAAGTAGATTTGCCGCTCCAAGCCTATTTTAGAATGAATGCACAAAAAGGTGGACAATTTGAGCATACCCTTATTATCGTTGATGAAGGGGCAGAGCTGCATTACATTGAAGGCTGTTCCTCGCCTCGGTATAGTGAAAATTCATTGCATGCGGGATGTGTTGAAATTTTTGTCCTCGAAGGAGCAAAAATGACTTATTCTTCCATTGAAAACTGGAGTAAAAATGTGTATAATCTTAATACGAAACGGGCCATTGTGCAGAAAGACGGGCATATGAAGTGGCTCAATGGCAATGTAGGAAGTGCTATAACGATGTTGTATCCTTGTTCCGTCCTTGTCGGAGAGGGGGCATCAAGCGATAGCGTCGGCATTGCCTTTGCGGGGAAAGGCCAGCATCATGATACGGGTAGTAAAGTTTTTCATGCGGCGCCAAATACTTCTTCGACTATTGATGCCAAGAGCATTTCTAAAGATGGAGGAATCGCAACATACCGCGGTTTAATTCATGTTGCTCCTACGGCGCAGAATTGTAACGCTTTTATGAGATGTAATGGGTTAATCTTAGATAAAACGTCGCGCTCTGATGCTATTCCGGTTTTGCAAATTAAGAATTCTGAAGTAAATGTGGCGCATGAAGCAACCGTTGGCAGGATCGGCGATGAAGAAATCTTTTATCTTATGAGCCGAGGTTTGAGTGAAAATGAGGCGGTCAAAATGATTGTTTCAGGATTTGTCGGACCATTGACAAAAGCCTTGCCACTGGAATATGCCGTCGAGTTAAACAAGTTAATAGAGTTAGAGATGGAAGGGCATTGAATGGTTTCTTAGGTGTTTGTGAACATGGGAAAAATACATTTCAAAAATCGAAAAGGACAGCGTATCGTCGCCTTAGTTGATAGATCTCAGAAAAATCAACAAGGGCTTGTTTTTGTTACACACGGATTAGGAGGATATAAAGAACAAGATCATATTAAAACATTTGCTGATGCTTTCAAAGAAGAAGGTTTTACTGTTGTTCGTTTCGATGCCACTAATGCTTTTGGAGAGAGCGATGGTAAATACGAAAATGCAACTACTACTAATTATTTTGAAGATTTGGAAGATGTCATCTCCTGGTCATCAACTCAAGATTGGTATACGGAGCCGTTTTGGTTAGCAGGGCATAGTTTAGGCGGACTTTCTATAATCTTATTTGCAGAAAAATTTCCTGATAAAGTCAAAGCCATAGCTCCTATATCTACTGTTGTTTCCGGAAAATTAAGTTTAGAATCTCCAAAATACAAAAAGAATGAGATTTTAAAGATCTGGAAAGAAAATGGTTGGAGGATAGAGAAGAGTACCTCACGACAAAGGGCAATTAAGAAACTTAAATGGTCTCATATGGAAGATAGGCTAAAATATGATGTTTTAAATAATATTGATAAGCTTACAATGCCCGTTTTACTTATAGTTGGAGATCAGGACGATTCTACTCCGCTTGAACATCAACAAATATTATTTGATGCTATCTCCAGAAAAAAAGAATTACATCTTATTAAAAACGCCCCTCATACATTTCAGGAAATGGAACATTTAGCTGAGATCAAAGAAATTTTTAGAAATTGGATCGACAAAAATAAATCCTAAAATAAAATGAATAAAGAAGATTTTCCTCTTTTACATGAACATCCAAATTTAGTTTATTTAGATAATAGTGCTACCACGCAAAAGCCACTCTCAGTTATTAATGCTCTGGTTGATTTTTATAAGAATACTAATTCTAACGTTCACCGGGGAATTCATTTTCTTTCACAGAAAGCAACCATGGAGTATCAAAAAGCACATGAAGCGGTGGCTGATTTTATCGGCGCAGAGGCCGAAGAAATTGTCTTTACTTCCGGAACAACGCAAAGTTTGAATCTTATTGCTAGAATGCTGGGAAGAAAATTGCGAGAAGATGATGAAATTGTTCTGACAGAAATGGAACATCATAGCAATATTATCCCCTGGCAGCAAATTGCCAAAGAAAAGAAATGTGGTTTGAAATACATTCCTCTCACTTCTGGCTATACATTGGATATGAAGGAAGCTCGGCAGATGATAAATTCTAAAACAAGAATTGTTGCCGTAACTCATGTATCTAATGTTCTCGGAACAATTAATCCAGTACGGGAATTAGCTTCGCTGGCACATGATGTCGGGGCTTTGCTGATTGTTGATGGCGCTCAATCTGCACCTCATCTGAAAATAAACGTTAAAGATCTTGGTTGCGATTTTTTTGCTTTTTCCGGGCATAAAATGTGCGGCCCGACAGGAATTGGAGTACTTTACGGGAAGAAAGGACTCTTACAGAATCTTGATCCGGTTGAATTTGGCGGCGGGATGATTAAAGAAGTTACAAAATGGCACGCAACCTGGGCTGATCTTCCGGCGAAATTTGAAGCTGGAACACCAAATATTGCCGGAGCCGTAGGGTTACGAGCGGCAATAGATTACTTGAATAATATAGGTATGGAGAAAATCCAAGAACAAGGGAGAGAACTTATGGCATATGCCTTACAGAAACTATCCTTATTGCCGAAGGTCCGCATTATCGGACCTGTTATCGCTAATGAAAGAATCCCGGTTTTTTCTTTCACGGTTGACAAAATGCATCCTCATGATGTGGGTGATTTTCTTGATAAACACAATATTGCGGTCAGGGCGGGGCATCATTGCGCCATGCCTTTAATGAAGACGTTAGGCATTAATGGAACAGTGCGCGCCTCTTTTTATTTTTATAATACTCTGGAAGATGTTGACAAACTCATCTCGGCGTTGCATAATTTACTTAATTCCAAGATGGAAAATGTCTCTCTGAGAAATGTTGATAAGAACCAAATTGTTTTTGGAGAACTCACAGAAAAGCAGGAGATTTATAAAGAAAATGTTTTGGACCATTATAAAGAACCACGAAATAAAGGGATTCTCAAGGAGTACACTCATTCCTGTCGCGAGGTTAATCCGGTTTGCGGGGACGTGGTTACTCTTTATTTGAACGTCGAAAATGAAAAGATACAAAATGTTTCTTTTATGGGCAATGGCTGTGTGATTAGTCAGGCTTCTCTCTCTTTACTTACAGAAGAAATGAAAGGGAAACCGGTTCAAATGGTACAAAATTTTACACTGAATAAGATCTTTTCTCTTTTAGGAATTCCTATAAGTCATACCCGTTATACGTGTGCATTTCTTTCATTGAAAGCCGTGCATGGAGCGTTAAAAAATGGTCTTAGAAATTAAAGATTTACATGTGGAAAGGAATGGACAGGAAATTATTAAAGGGTTTACCGCTACTTTTCATCCAGGAAAAATCTATACCTTAATGGGTCCGAATGGAAGCGGCAAGTCAACTTTGGCATATGCGATTATGGGTCATCCAAAGTATGGAATAATTCAGGGAACTATTCTTCTTAATGGGAAGGATATCACTCATGAAAAGGCGCATCTGAGAGCAAAAGCGGGCTTATTTCTATCGTTTCAATATCCTGTAGAAGTTCCAGGGTTGTCCCTAAGCAGTTTCTTGCGCACCGCGGTAAATAATCTTCAGGGAAAAAAATATTCTGTCATGGAGTTTCATGCTTTGCTTAAAGAAAAAATGGCGATATTGAAGATTGACCCTACTTTGGGCAAGCGTGATTTAAATGCGGGGTTTTCAGGAGGAGAAAAAAAACGGTTAGAGATGTTGCAGTTGCTTCTGCTCAAACCATCTTATGCTTTACTTGACGAAACAGATTCGGGCTTAGATGTTGATGCCCTTAAAATTGTGGCTCAAGGAATCCAGGAAGCACGGAAGCAGAAAGAAATGGCTATCATCGTCATTACTCACTATAACCAGTTCTTAAAATATCTTCAGCCGGATGAAGTTCTTATCTTAGTGCAAGGGAAAATAAAAGCTCATGGCGGCTATGAACTGGCTCAGCGCATTGAAAAAAGTGGATTTGACAGCTTTATCAACAAACAAGAAACGGTTTCATAAAAATGGTTACACGAGAACAGTTAATTGAAGAAGTATTCAAGAAATATTGCGATCCGGAATTAGGGATAGACGTCTGGACCTTGGGATTAATTTATGATTTAAAAGTCGATGAGAAGAAAGTATTTGTTTTGTTAACGTTTACCTCTCCTTTCTGTCCATATGGGCCGGAAATGATTGATACTTTAAGAGAGATGATTAAAGAAAGAGGAGTTTCAGAAGTAGTTATGGAAGTAACGTTTGATCCGCCATGGAAGCCGACAGAAGAATTACGTGAGATGCTGGGAGTGTAACCCCTTTTTAGAATTTTTCTCTAATTCTTCCAGAGCTCTTTTACTTGCTATTTCCATCTTTGATACAGCCAAATAGCTTTTAGCAATGGAAATGAAAAGATTTCAACAGATACTTTTTTAACTTCTTTTCGCTTTATGCTTAAAAATGACTCTTCCAGGAAAATATCCTCAGGAAATTGAAATGTGGTATGTGCTTCCGGCGATACGAAAAGAACTGGTGATTGCATTAAAAAACCAAGGAAAATCTCAGAAAGAGACCGCTTTACTTTTGAATCTTACAGAGTCAGCTGTTTCTCAATATCTCAATGAAAAAAGGGCCAAGGAAGTTTTCTTGCCAAAAGAAATTAAAGAATTTATTGCAGAAGCGGCGATGAAAGTGAAGGATAAAGAAAGTGCTTATCAGCAAATTCAGAAAATCAGCGCGTATGTAAAGAGAACAAAAGCTATTTGTAAAATCCACATGGGTGTCGAAAAAGGGTTAGAAAGATGCCAGATTTGTTTTGAGTGAATTAAGAGAAGTTACAACCTATTTAGCAATTTTATTATTTCTTCCATTTCTTGGCTTCCTTCCGCAGCCATTCTCGATATTCAAAATAAATCAGGTCACTGTCAAGATGGCCGGCTTTATCTTTAACTTTGTCGGAAATTAGTTGGAATTTTTCATTGCACTGAATAATAAATTCGGCTTCCAGCATTTCAGGATTATTTATATTGACAAACTCTTCCATCACAGCCTGTTTGCACTTCCCCCGAAGCTCAATGTTATTCCAAACGGCGTCCCAATCGCCGGCAAATTCTTTAATCCTCCCGGCCATGCGTTTCAGAATTTCAGAATTACCGTTAATTAAATCGTCTGTTACTTCTAACTCGTCTGTTTTTGGATTATAGACCATTAAGTCGACAAAAGCTCCTTCTTTCAGCGGATCTTCGTCCCATTCTTTGCGCACTTCTGTAATGCGTAATATTCTTTTGAACTTTTTAAGACCAGAGATAACGGGGTTCACGATAACGATAATGTCAATAGCTTTAAATGAAGTTTTAGGAACGCCAATGTCGTTTACAACCCGGTCATATACTCCATAGGGAGAATCAGCGTGAATAGTTCCCGCCACAACGTTGGCGGCGGCTCCAACACGCATCGCTTCAAATAAAGCTATAGCTTCTTTGGAACGAACTTCGCCTACAAAAATGGCTGAATCTCCTAGACGCAGAGTAGAGCGAATGCCAATAGACGGCTCTACTTCAGAACTTTGCGTAGAAAGTGCTGAAGCTACTTTGAGGGCTTCAAGGTTATATCCCAGTTTACGCATTGATTCTTGTGGCAGTTCGAAGGTGTCTTCAATGGTTATAATTCTCGACCGGCGGGACATTTCAGTAAGAAAACTTCCCAATAAGCTGCTTTTTCCACTGGAGCGTGTTCCGGCCACCAGCAAGGTAGCATTATTCATAATAAGGAAGCTCAGCAAGCCTGCGGCAAGAGGGTTAAACATTCGCACTTTTGGTTGCAAGTATAAAGGAAAGGTCCAAGGATAATCACGATGGCGGCGGAAGCTGAACGCTAACCCCAAAGGGCTTAAAGGAGCAGTAAGAGCAGAAACCCTGGAGCTAAATCCTTTCACTTTTAATTCCGTGTCAAGGATAGGATTTGCTTCATCTAGAGGCCTGCCAGAGATAAGCCGTAGTTTCGTGGCCCAGCTTTCCACTTCCAAATGCGTTGGATAAATGTTGGTATAGCATTCACCATAATCTTGATGGACAATGAAAATGGGCAGTTCCCCATTAGGTGAATTAATGTTTACATCCTGAACTTTGGGATCAGCGAGAAGGAGTTCAATCAATCCAAAACCTACAGTGTAACGAAGCAACGCTTGTGCCAGTTGGTCCATTTGTTCTTCTGTCAGTTTTAGTTTCCGCTGCTGGACAATATCATTAATAAGGTCACGGCCGATGTTAAAGAAAACTTCCCGCATCCGTTCAGGATCAACAAATTCATCCTTGGTGGGCTTATGTTCAGACATAATCCTTTTGACATCATCAAGAATTTGATACACCTCTTCTTCAAACTGAAATTCAGGAGGAGTAATATGGTAAAGAGTTTTAACATCGTTATCAAAAGCAAAAATGTTTACTTGCGACGAATTATTGTCAATGGTAAATTCATAACTTTCCAATAATTCACCGTCGGGAAATTCTGATACTAATTTGGTGTACATGAAATCTGGGCGAGTGGTGGGATGGAAAATATTACTGTAGATCTCCCGTTTTCCTAATTCATAATCTTGAGAATGAGGCATAAGAAGCTTAATAAGGCGGGTATTTTCGAGATCCAGGATTACTTGCTGTAACGCCATAACAAACAGTTCCTGGCTTTTTTTATGTCGTGAATCAAGAATGTTTTCTAACTTGAGCTTTTCTCTTCGTTCCATACGTTTTAGTTCCACAAAGGCCGCCAGGGGATCTTCTTTAAGCCGTTTTGACGTTAACCTTTGGAACTGGGTAAAGCTGCCACGAAGATATCGCTCATGCTGCGGATCAATGACCAAATGGGAATATTGATACCTCTCATCGTGGTTAATTTTTCTGAAAATACGCGCTAGTTCTTGAAGGAGTTCTGTCTGTGAGACGTCATATTCATATTCCCTCAACTGGGAGATAATGATAATATTGACGCCTGTATTTTGCAACAGAACGTCAATAACCTTGGACATGCATACTTCATTATATTCAATAGACGGGGGGAAAGAACAGCGCTCGGCATAAATTTTAATGATTTTATTTTCTCCCTCATGATAGGTTTCGTACTCAAAGCAAGCTTTGGCGTGGTCTAACATCTTTTTCCTCTTTTTGTCTGTTTTAGGTAATAGTAGAAAGAGAGTTTATTATATTTTCTGTAGTTGGTTGTATTTTTGGGGTTTCTCTGGCTCTGTAGAAAATATCGCTGTCGTTTGGTCACGGTTTCACTACTTTCTCATCCTTACAAAAATTATTATACTTACTAATCTTAAACTGAGATATGGCGAAGAATGAAGATTTGAAGCCGGAGGTGGGGTTTGATCAGGCAAAAATGTACGTGTGGCTAAAAGGATTGGAAGGAAAAGTTAATAACCTTAATCGGGAAATAAATGTCTTAAAGAATGATTTGAGCAGAAAAAATAGTCAACTGAAGCAGGAAATGAAAACTTTTTCTGAAGATGCCTTGGAGTTAAAAAGGGAACAAACTCAGGCCTTGCAAAAAATAGATCTGATTATTGGTGAACTGAAAAGAACGGCTGGCGTTGAAGAAGTGGCCACCATAAAAAAATACATTGACTTCTGGAATCCCTTAAACTTTGTCACGCAACGAGATCTTGAGCGGATGGTGGATCGCAAGGTGCAAAGTCTGCAAATGAATAAAGAATCAGAAAATAATGCCAGACATAAATAACTCCTAAAATTGTTAGGTCTGGCAAACTTTAGTTGCGGAAAAACCTAGAACCCACTTTTGTCCGCAACTAAAATAACAAAAAGAATAAATAGACCTTTCTCCTTCCTTTCCTAAAAAAGGTGATGCTGCATTACGCCGTTATTTCAACAAAATCAAATGGGAAATTTGACGACTGAAGTAGCCCAATTGCGTGAAGAAGGATTGACAGATGGTGTTATTATGGAGGAATTATCTCGAAAGGGTTATAAAGCTGACCAAATTCATCAAGCTTTGATGCAATTAGACGGTGGAGATGTTGAGGAAGAAAGTCTTGTCGCTCCCAGTTCACCACCTATGCCTCCAGGCCGTCAAGGAACTAAGATGCAGATGCTCAGCGGCGGGTCTTATGGCGGATCTTCTGAGATGATGAATTCCCCTGATGTGAGTAATATTTATGAGAGAGTGGAAGAAATTGTCGAAGGTATGATTGATGAGAAATGGGATGAATTATTAGGAGAAGTAAAGAAAATCATTGAATGGAAAGAGAAATTTGAGGAAGAGCAGCGAAAATTAACAAATGAATTAGGGAAATTAAAAGAAGATTTTCAAATCTTACATCAAGGCGTGCTCGGGAAGTTAGAAGATTATGATACCAGAATGACCGGCGTTGATACGGAGTTAAAGGCGGTGGGAAAAATTTTTAAGGATGTCGTGCCACAGTTTGTGGAAAATGTGAAAGAATTGTCTTTTATTACAGAAGATATGAAGAAAGGAAAGAAATAGTTTTTTAGTGTCCGCCGGTAATCGTTTCTGATTGCGAAAGTAAACTAACGGTGAAGATCGCAATAATAAAAATTACAATGAATCCTAAAATTTTAGGATGAAACAAAGTCGCGATTACATTCTGTTTATGACTCGGCGTTCCAACTCCTCTCGTGACCGTAATTTCTCCGATTTGTTCATCTATCGTTACTTGTTCATCGTCTGGAAAAGAAAGTGATGTTAACTGCTGTCCAAAGACGGAGCCAAATCCGGCGATAACAATAAGCAGGCCGACGACAAAAAGAGCCCAGCCGATGCCTTTGTCTTCTTTGACATATTCAAAAATGGACTTATCCGTGTGGCCGAAGATCATATAAAGTAATACTAACAAGATGAAAAAGATAATGGCGACGGCAAACCAGGGAATGACAAAATTTAAAATGGCAATGGCAGCTTTTGATAATAGAATCGTGAAGGCGGCAACAACAGCAATAAGCCCGTTAATGCTTTTATTTTCTCCAATGACTTTGGTTTTTTGCAAAATGGCGAAAACAAAGGCAAATACCAACAGCCAAGGGAAGATAAAGCTAATCCCTTCCAGCAGACTAAGATCAAGGATGGTGGCCATCTTTTAATGCTTTAATGCTTCTTCCCGATATCTTCGAGCAGTCCTCCTAAGCCTTTCCAGACATTTTTTGCAGTTCCAGAAACAGTTGAAGTTGTCGGATCTTTAGTAATAAAGTAGACCACGAGGCCAAAGATAAGTATGATGACCATAAGTTCTGTTGTTTCTGCCGTCCACCAGCTAAAAAGGTCATAAGGACCGCGCCATAAGCCAAAAGAAGCGCCAAAAATATAAGCCACAAAACCAACGGCGAAAACAGCGATCAGAGGAGCAGCGCCTTGCGCGAGATTCTTGCCAAAAATGCCTAACAAAATCAAGAGCATAATGGCGGCAACGCTAACTAAAGAGATACTGGGGAGTGTTTCGTTAAGGACTCGTACTGGATCATAGCCCAAGGGATACGTTCCGAGGATATGAGGGATGACAAAGAGCAACCCCAAAATCAAAGCGATGATAACATTGAAATTCTTACGATCGCCTAAGATCTTGGTTTTAAGCAGCACAGCGTAGATGATCGTAAAAACTAACAAGAATGGTAAGAGAACGTCCAGTACTCCATACGTTTCAAGGTAGTACACGAGTGTTTCAAATGTTGCCATGGGAAAACCTCCATTAATGATTCTTTTTTTCTGTGGAATGCGGATGGTCTATTTTTGCTTTTTCTTCTTTTGGTTCTTTCGTTATATACCACATGAAAAGGATAATAACAATAATAAAGACGATACTTGATGCCCATTCCGCCTGGATATTGGTAAAGATCCTGAAGATAGGGCGCAACCAGCCCAAGGCGTTCAGGAAAATGAGGACAATGCCTAAAAACATGACGACACTGAAAAAAGTTACCCATTTAGATCCTTCTAATGAAAACTGCTTGTCAGTATAAAATACGCCGACTAAGAGCAGGAAACTTATGGCGAGAACAATTAATAATACGACATTCGCCATGACTTCATTGATAATTCTTACTAATTGGGTTGAGGCGATAACAAGAAAGGCGATCACAAAAGCAATCATGGCGTCAAGGTTCTTCTTGCTGTACTCTTTTTCACCAATTTTTTCAATTCCAAGAATCTTTGTTTTTTCTAGAATAGCGAACATCAGGGTAAATACGAGCAAGAAAGGCAGAATAATATCGTATACTCCCAACTCTACAAAAAATTCAATGGCATTGCGAAAAGTACTGGGCATTTCTTTAACCTCTTTTGATGAACTTTAATTAAAAGAGCGAAATATATAAAGGTTTCCTTTATCCAAAAAAAGGGAAAAAAGGCGCTATCACCATTTAGTAGATAGCGACGGTAAATTTTTCCTTGGTAAGGTAACTACTTTTCAAGTACAATCACGATTTCGAAGCGAAGCCTTTAAATAGTAGTATGATTTCATTTTTTAACCATTAAGAGGTGGGTGAATTGAAGGCTACATTTTACAGTCTGCTGTTGTTCTCACTGGTAGTCTTTTCTCCTTTTATTTCCGCCGCTTCTGATATTATTCTTTCTGCAGAAGTGAATCAAGTTACACCCAGTGAACAAGCGGTATATGCCGTCACAGTTAAAAATAACGAAGACAAAGCGCAACGCTATACTTTTTACTCTTTTCAGACCGGATGGACGGTGGAACCTTCTCCTCTCACGGATAAAATTATGAACATTCCTGCTCGGGGAACGCATACGACAAAAATTATCGTCCAGCCTTTGGAAGAATTGCCTCCGGGAATTTATACCCTTTCTGCCGTTATTGAAAATGTGGACAGTTCAGAACGTTACCCTTTGGTCTTTAAAGTGTATCTGGCGCCAGAGAAACCTCTCCATTACCTTCCTTCTATCCGCGTGGAGATCGATATGGATGAAAAAATCAAGCCTACAGATACAGTGCCGATTCGCTTGCGTGTTGAAAACCGCAATCCTTTGGATTTAAAGGCCATGAAAGTACGCATCCAAAGTGAAATGCCCGAATTCGCCAAGGAAGCCGTTGTTGGTTTAGAGCCTCTGGGTGAGAAAGAATTAGAATTCACGATAACGCCTAATAAATTTCAGCAGCCGAAGAAATATACTCTTTTCTTCGTTTTTGAACACGAAGGAAGAGACATTAAAGTTCTTGAAAAAGAGCTGGAAGTGCTTACTCTTACGCCTGGGTTTGAAATCACAAAACAAGAAGAGTCCCTTTACTTGAAGAAGTTTACGGAGCTGAAGATTACGAATAAAGGAAATGTCTTGAATAAACAAGAAGTGACGTATCCGGTAACGTGGTGGGAAAGTTTGTTCACGACAGGAGTGATGAGGGAAAAAGAAGAAAGCGGGCAGCGTTATTTTGTCTGGGAAGTTGAACTTCAACCGGATACTTCAACAACCGTGCAGTTTGTCACTAATTACAGGGTTCTGGTTTATCTGGGAATATTATTGTTTTTATTCCTCTGTTTTTACCTTTACGCGCGGTCTCCGATGGTCGTCATAAAAAGAGCTGTTACCACAAAGGGTGACGAAAGTTCCCTTTCTGAAATAAAAATTCGCTTGGAAATTCAGAATAATTCTAAAAAGCCATTGAAAAATGTTTCTATCATTGATGTTGTGCCGACGATTGCCAACGTCGAAGAAAGCTTAGAATTGGGAACATTGAAGCCATCTGAAATTAAGCATGTCAAGCAAGGAACGAGAGTAAAATGGTCTTTGGCAGAATTAGATGGGCAGGAACACCGGATTATTACTTATAAAGTTCGCGCCAAGCTCAATATTTTAGGCGTCTTCCGACTGCCCAGGGCGACTGTTGCTTATACTCATGGAAGAAGGTCCCGCAAGGCTTATTCAAATATGACGCGGTTAGGCGTGGAAGAATAAATCTTATTTGAGGTGTGCATTGTTTATTTGCGTGAATAAAAACATTTATATATAACTTATACTTATAAAAATCAATTTATCATAATCGAAATAAGTAAATGGTGATGAGGGTGTGGAAAAATGAAAGATTTTTTTTTACATTTAAAGGATAGGTTTTTGAAACCACAAGAGGATGTGGATGAAGAGTCTGGTGATCCATCAGACTATTTGGAATTGAATTCAGAACATGGGAAAGATGAAAAGTCGCGCGTCTTAGTAAGGCCCTTTGTTATGGAAGAGTTTGAAGATATTAAAGAAGTATTAGATGTTTTGCGTGAAGGGTCAACCATTGCGCTGGTGAACATCAAGCCTCTGAAGGATAAAGATTTAGTTGAACTGAAGCGCGCTATTTCTAAGCTGCGCAAAACATGTGAAGCAATTGATGGAGATATTGCCGGATTTGGCGAAGATTATGTTGTGGCTGTTCCGTACTTTGCGCGAATACACCGCAATAGTGTAAAAGTGCCGCAGGAAGAGTAAGATTTTTTTTTGTTACTCTTTTTTTGTTTTCAGAAAGATTCTTTTCATGAAATTTTTTCTTAATAGCCGGCTTAGGTTTCATCCAATAAATTGTTTATGGAACCACAGCCAACTCGCTTTAAATATGTATTCTTTAAATATGTATTACTTGGAATGCGGCATCTCCGGAGGAGCTATCCCTCTGCTACAATAGAAAGTAAAACTTTTAGCAACGCTCGTAATAATGGCGATGGTTCCCACCTATTGGATGAAACCTAAAGCTTAAAAACTTTTTAATACAAATATCCCCACATCTGCAAACGATCAGAATCTCTTAGCCATTTAACGCCAATGTCTGTTCTGTAGTACATGCTTTGAAGGAGAATGTTATTTACTCGGGCATAAACTTGTTTTCTTGCTTCTTCGACAGTAGTGCCGCAACCAGTTATAACAAGTACATATCCATGATCTCCCGCCACAACCCAGATGTCATTGATGATTTTTACATCCCCTAAATGGACGCCTTCAAAATTTGGCTTCTTGAAAAGGATGGAAAGATCTTTGTAAATTGCCGATTCATTTTTGTCTTCATAGGGAAAAGGCGGCACAACGACAACCACACCAATCTGAAAGTTTTTCTTCACTTTCAATTCGATTTTTTCTTTTTTTGCCAACTTATACAAAAGCTCTCCCCATTCATTTAAAACTCCTTCCATTTGGATGCTGATCGTCGGATAACCAAATCTCGAAGTGAATTCTAAAGGGTAAATTCCTTTGGCGTTGGCAATACAGTTTATGTCAATGTATCCAACATATCCTGATTTAACAAGATCCTCTTTTATCTTCAGCAAGGTATTTCTAAATATTTCATTCGGCGGCGACCAATACATGAATGTTCCCATTTCTCCCGTATAAGGTCCAATGTCGCCAGGAAACAGTTTCTTGTGTTCAAAATTGACATTAACAGGATAGACAAAATCTTCTCCATTGAAAAAAGTTCCCACGGCAACTTCAACGCCTACAGCCATTTTTTGCAGTTGAAATTTCTTGATTTTTTTTGCCCACGTTTTTTTGTTCTGTTCGAGAATTTCAATAAGATCTTTTCCGTCTTCTTCTTGTCCGAGAAAGAGAATTCCTTTTTCTACCGACGGTGTATTCCCAGAAGGCTTGAAAACGTATCTTCCTGGATTTTCTTTGATAAAGGCGATGGCGAAATCAAAATCAAGAAAATTCCAGCAGGGGAGAACAGACATGCCCATTCGTTTCATTTCGTTTTGCCCGAATTCCCGGTCTTCTTCTAATCGGTCTGTATATTTGCTTCCACCGACGACGGCTTTTCCTGAAGCCCGCAAGGAGTCGGCGATTTCTCCAAAGCCGATGTCGTCGAAAATAATCACGTCCGCCCAATCGGCAAAACTTTTCCAATCGCTGATCTTTTCCAGAAAACCGTCGTAGACGTCTCTCTCTGATTCCTTTTCGATAAATATTTTTACTTCATGTCCTTCTTTCTTAACCTGCCAGGCTAAATCTCCGCTTAAACTCTCAGAAGAAACGAAGAGAAATTTCTTCGGCGCAGGCGTTATTTTGGTTTTATTTCCGTTGGCATTCATTTGTTTTTATTTTTCAAGATTTTTTAATTCGTGCTTACTATAAAAAGATTTCTACTTTTTTAGAAAAATTTTCTTTTTATTTTTTTTAATCAGAAATGGCAACACTTCTCTTTCATAAGCGTAAAACATTTAAAAAAACACGATCTTTAACAAAAAATTGCCACGGTGGCACAATCTGGTACTGCGCAGGATTGCTAGGTGCGCTGGTTTGAAAAGGGAATTTCCTCTCAATGATAATCAGTTCCGCGCAGATATCCTGTCCCTCTGGGATTCCCGGTTCAAATCCGGGCCGTGGCGCTTTTTTTTCTTTCTTTTTTTTTCTTTTATTGACCACAAAATAATTAAACAAGGGATTCTTTTTCTTCTAGATGAGAAAAGAGATAGAGAACTGGTGGAAACAAGCTCTCGCGGATTTGCGGAGTTCTAAGAATTGTATTACTTCAGGTGATTACTATCTTTCTGTCTTTATGAGTCAACAGGCAGCGGAGAAAGCACTCAAGGCCTTGTCGCTTCTTTTATTTCGTGAAATACCTCAAGGTCATTCCATAATTTACTTAGCTCAGAAAGTAAAATTACCTTCCAGGATGTTGTCTGATGTCCGGGATCTAAATCCGGAATATCTCACAACGCGTTATCCAGATATCACGGCAGGAGTTCCTGCGGAATTGTATGATGAAGTAATAGCAATGAAGCATATTATAAAATAAAACAGCAAAGGCAGTTATAGAATGAAGGCAGTTATAGAATGGGTAAAACAACAGATCCGATTGTGAGATCATTTTCTCTCCTTATTCAAAAAAATTTTTCTGTTTGTAAAATTATACTCTTTGGTTCTCAAGTAAATGGAAAAAAAGAGAAAAGACAGTGATTATGATTTTCTGCTTGTAAGTCCACGGTTTAGAAATTGGAAGTGGGAAGAACGTTCCGCAAAAATATATCTTCTCAAGAGGAACATTCCTGCGGCGATGGATATTATTTGTTTAACTCCAGAAGAATTTGAAGAAAAAAAGACAAAAATAGGCATTGTCCGAGAAGCTGTGGAAACGGGAGTAGAGGTTACCGTTTAAAGGCAAAAAAAGATTTTGTGTGTCTCAAAAAATCTTCTATTTGGAGGAGCTATCGTTAGTTCATCTGAAAATTCAATTTCCTTGCTTTTTATGATCCCTTACGCTTCCTCTTCCAAGACAGATACTGTCATCTTTTCGTCATCTTCATTTTTGAACGGTATTTGATTAAATCCAGCAGCTTATTTCTTCCTAGCGGAAGCCTGATTTCCGCAGCTTCTGCTGGCG
>Ga0209541_10003214_pt1 | contig 30235 bp, 36 predicted proteins | sample RifCSPlowO2_01_FD_184027 | JGI IMG/M metagenome (GOLD analysis project Ga0209541, IMG submission 184027) | Groundwater microbial communities from Rifle, Colorado - Rifle CSP2_plank lowO2_0.1 (SPAdes) (version 2) | ecosystem: Environmental > Aquatic > Deep subsurface > Groundwater | place... | reverse complement strand
ATATATCCGTCTTACTCATTTTTCAAACAATCTACATATATTATTATATATATATCTTTTTAATCTAAAATATAATTATTCTAAATATTTTTTAAATAATTCTATATCTTTTTCACATGCCATATCTTCAATAAATCCTAATGCAGTTATTATAACGTCCGAATCATGGAACACTCTATTAATTATTTTAACACGCAAATAATCACCAATATTAATTTTTAATTTATCTGTTTTACCTAGATAATATATATTATTATTATAATCATGATCAAATTTTTTAGATATATCGTCCTGTGACACATATATTTTAATAGGTCCTGCAGTTAATGTAATTAATGTTCTAACTATACTACTTATTTTACACACAATTATAGTATCAATATTAGGAGAAATAATAGATGCTGCAAATACGACATTAATTTTTGCAGAGGAAGTATTATTTTCTGGCTCAATTTCACCGTTCGAATATTTAGTGATTTCAATAATTTTGTTGATATAACCATAATTTCTATAACATTTATTTTCTATTTTATTTTTTAAATTGTTTTTAATATTGCTATATAAACTATTTGTCATTTGTGAAGGATGTATATATACAATCGCCGTAAGTTCCTTATTAAATATTGGTATTACAGACATATATATTATACTCTTAAATTATATTTATACTAGAATCTAATTTTATCAGTTTTTTCTATTAATTAATGTATACATTATATTATATAATGGCTGATGATTTTGCAATACCTAGTTGTATAAGTAAATGTTATAAAGCAGGTTCTGTTTATTTTCATCCAATATATTTGATATATCTTAAAGAAAATTTCGATAGTTGTGCTATCAATGTCGGTAATACAAATGAATATAACTTGTCATGTACGACTGCTAAAGAAGATGTAGATATAATAGAACATCAAGTATATCCAGATATATCAATTTCAGATGAAAATTTTTTGTATATATATTATTTTATTCGTAATATAAATAGCGGATTTAAATGGCTAATCGAAAATTGGAGTGAACCAAACTATACTAAAACGCGAATATTTAATTGTTTATGGCGAATATATAATAGAGGCGATTTTATTATATATAACTCTACGACAGAAGCAGTTATATTATTTTTAAAAAATATATGGTTTGATGATATATATACAAATATAGCACCATATATACACATTAAAAAAGACATCGTCGAGTTAGGAGATAAGACAGAAAGTTTCGAATTTAACGATTTAAAGAAGAAATTTATATTGTCTCAATTTATTAATTCTGATTATGTAAATAAATTTATGACTAAATATTATAAACAAATATATGAATCAACTAATAATGCTGAACAATTTAAACAACTATTTATAGATAGTATAATATCGAAATCTAGAAAATTAAAACACAAATCTAAAAAACATTAATAAATATACATATACATATTTATTATGACGTTAATTGATGAATATTTGGAATATCAAAATAAATATAACAAAAAGTTTAACAATAAAGCAGTTGTATTTATGCAAGTAGGTGGATTTTTCGAAATGTATTCAACTAAAACAAAAGGACGAAATTTAGAAGAGCTGGGAGATATATTAAATTTAAAATATACAAAGAAAAATAATAGTATTGATGACGTTAGCACAAAAAATCCATATATGGTTGGATTTCCAATCGCCGCAGTACATAAATATATTAAAATGCTAATGGATGAAGGCTATACAGTAGTTTTGATAGAACAAACAACTTCACCTCCAAATCCTAAACGTGAAATAACTAATATTTATTCAGCTGGAACATATATAAACGATGTTGCATATCCAGAAGCAAACAATCTAGTTTGTGTATATCTTGAAGAAGAAAAACAACTAGATGGAAATAGTATTGTATGTACAGGATTATCTGTCGTTGATTTATCAACAGGTTCTATTAATATTCATGAAGCATATTCTACTAAACAGGAACGTTCGATGGCTCTAGATGAAACATCTAGATTTATTAATAGTTATTATCCTAAAGAAATATTAATTTATAATACTACATCACAAAACAAAGAAGAACTTATCAGTTATTTTGAAATAGAAAATAAAATATATACATATCAAACAGAAGTTGATAAAAAATATACAACTGTTAAATATCAATCAGAAATCTTTAAACGATCGTTTAACAACAATATACAACATCCATTTGATTATCTCGAAATAACTAAAAATATATATTTACGTGTATCATTAGCTTTGTTGTTAAATTATGCTTATAAACATAATGAAAATATCATATCAAAATTGTATAAACCAGAATGGTTTTCGTCTAATAACTTAATATTAGGAAACAACGCAATCAACCAACTAAATTTAATCGATAACAATGATCATGTATTAAAGCGAAAATTTAAATCTCTCTTTGACGTTGTAAATCATACTTCTACAGCAATGGGGAGAAGAACATTAAAACAATCTCTATTATCCCCATTATTAGATGTTCAAAAGTTATCTTTAATGTATAATAAAATAGATACGTTTTTAAAAAAAGATAGATATCTTAAATATGAAACACATCTTAAATCGATATTAGATTTAGAGAGATTTAATCGTAAAATTAATTTAAACATTATTCATCCATACGAATTACATTCTTATATAGAAAGCTATAAGTCCGTTTTGGTATTATTTAAACTAATTATTAAAGACAACGTTAATATTGGTGTATTAGAACAACATATTAAAGATATAAACAAGTTTTTAAAATATATCGAATGTTTTAATTTACTAATATTAAGAAAATATACAATAACTGATATCAAAGAAAATATTTTTATAAAAGGCTCTTATAAAGATCTAGACGAAATCGACAACAATATTAACAACGGAGAAGAAACAATTGAAAAATTAAAAAATGAACTAACAAAAATTTATATGTGTATGAACGAAAAGCATATACTTAAAAATAAACCAGTTTTTCTAAGCATAAAACATAACTCTGTAGACGGATATTATATACAAGTATCTAAATCCAAATGTGGAACAATTAAAAATTATAAGAAAGCAATAACAATCGATGGAAAAGAGTTATATACAAAGGATTTGATATATAAAGAAATGAAAAGTGTTGTTAAAATTACATGGAGAGAACATAAACAATTATCGGATGATATGGCTGTATTAAAAGACAAATTAGCTATTTTAGCTAACAAATATTATTTAGATAAAATTAAAGATATGCAAACTAAATTTAATTCAATCTTTAATAATATTATTGTGTTAGTGTCTCAAATAGATGTTATTAAATCACATGCCAAAACGGCTAAGTTATATCACTATACTAAACCTAAAATTAAACAATCAGATCATGGATATTTAAAAGCTATACAATTAAGACATCCTATTATAGAGCGTATTATCGACGTCGAATATATCCCTCATGACATCGATTTAGGAAACGAAACTAAAGGCTTGTTAATATACGGATTAAACTGCTCTGGAAAATCTAGTTTAATGAAAGCTATCGGAACAAGCATAGTTCTAGCTCAAGCAGGCTCATTTGTTCCAGCCTCTAGCTTTGAGTTTTCGCCATATAAAATGCTGTTTGCTAGAATTACTGGAAATGATAATATTTTTAAAGGTTTGTCGTCATTTGCCCTTGAAATGACAGAATTAAGAACTATATTTCAACGAGCAGATCAAAATACACTAATTATTGGTGATGAAGTAAGTAGAGGAACAGAACCAATATCAGGAACAGCTATAGTTGCATCGTCTATCATTAAACTATCAGATGTTTCAGCGTCTTATATATTCGCATCACATTTACATCAAATTGCTAAATTAGATAAAATTAAAAATATAAATAGTTTAAAAATCAAGCATTTAACAGTCGAATACAATAGCAAAAAAGATATTTTAATATATGATCGATTGTTAAAAGACGGAATCGGAGAAGAAATTTACGGCTTAACAGTTGCTAAATATATATTACAAAATAAAGAGTTTATTACGTTAGCTCATGAAATTAAAAACGATATTTTAGGAACAAAATCAGAACTTATATCAGATAAAACATCAACTTATAATAAAGGAGTATATGTATATGAATGTGCAATATGTGGAGATAAGTCAAGCAAAAAAAATATATTGGATACGCACCATATCAATCATCAAAAAAATTGTAAAAAAGGATTTGTTAAAAGTAAAATACATATTCCTATTAATAGTCCAAGTAATCTTGTATCATTATGTAAAAAATGTCATATAGCTCATCATGAAAATAAACTAGAAATATCAGGATATGTAATGACATCTGATGGCAAACAATTGATTTATAAGAAATTATAAGTTATAAAAAATTGATGATATAAATTTATTAATTCATATTATTAAGGATTGTTAAAATACATAATGTCTTCTACAAATGATGAAATACGCTTTCATTATAGTCTTGTATGCCACGGATGTATAGCTGGAACTATGACTCACCATAACTGTGGACTACGCTGTCATGAATGTAATAAATATATTCAAAACGAAGATAACGCGGTTAGTGTATTGACTCATTATATATTCGATCCATATTCTCTGCGTCGCATCTATGTGTGTAGCGATTGTTTTATTAAGATTCCCAATAATACAATTCTAGAAATTGTAAGAAAATAATATTAAAATTTTATTAAATTTAATAATTTATATTATTTATCTTTATAAATAGATAAATAATAAAGATAAGTTAAAATTATATGTCGCTAAAATCTAATAATTACAATATAATATTATAGTGTAAATTATTATATTAAGTGTTTAAACTACTTTTAATGTTACTTCTTCGAGTAACTTTATCATTATATCTCGCACTATTTCTAAATCAAATGAAAAACTAGATTTGTTATAGTTATCTTGCAGTGATTCTTGTAAATGTTCTATAGAGATTTGTGCACAACAAAGCCGAGTGTTAATATAGGCTTTTACATCATCATCATTCTCATCCTCATAAATATTGTTTAAATTGGTAGATTTACACACTTCATTCACTGCTTTTATTAGTTCTATTTGGCGTCTAGTGTATTGGTTATAGTGCTTAGCTTTAATAACACGACAAACCATTAATTAGATAATACAATATTACATATATTAACTTATGACTTTTAATTTCATGTTTTTTTATATCATTTAATAAATAATAAAAACCAATAATTAGAATATATAATATTAAAGTATGAGGGTTTTCACTATAAATTCGAAAAGTTGAATAAAATGATATTATGTTAATTTTTCGTTTGTTATTTTATGTGTAATTATATCATAACTTTAACAATTTTTTTCAAATAACTATCATCAATAACGACGAACCGTAAAAGCATCAATTATATCGTTGTAAAAATTAGTTTTCTCTTTCTTTGTGCTGAATACAACTAGGATACTTTTAAAATTAGCTATAATTGGTTTACCTTTAAATTCATAATAATAGTTGTATGGATAAAGAATATATATAAATACTAAATTATTGCTATTAAGCATATCTTTAAAGAACTGTGCATCATCCCAGTAAGGTAATATCGAATATATAGTCAACTGTTTATTATGTTCTCTGGCTTTGATAAATATTGAGTTTATTTTAGTTATCATATTATTCATTACATCATAAACAAACGGCGGGTTTGCTGACCACACACCTTCATATTGTTCCAAATCAAAGAAATTTCCTATGCTTCCAAATATACCGTCTACATCTGGAAACAACGAACAAAATTTGGCTTCTGGTTTATTAATTAATTTACTATTTAACGGTGACGCAAAACCTTCTAATCTCATTCCATATTTGTTATACCATACATCATATATATTACGTGGTATGCTCCATGTTTGCCCTCGTTCTAAAACTGTGTTATATCTAAGTCTCATTAATAATATATTGTTGGTAGATATTCCTAATAATTCCCATTTATTATATATATCGCTGTTTATGTCTTCACTAAATTCTTTATATTTTAATTCATAGCTATTTTTTTTATTTTTGATTTTAATCGTATTATCTTCATAACTAACTTGTTTTTCTAGCAAAAATTCTTTTATTAAATCCAAGACTGATTGTACATATTCCTTTGCATCTTCATATGAAGCAATATTTTTCTCTACGATTTCATTAATCATTTTTTTATTAAAATCATCATCGATTGATACATCATAATATATCGTACTCCATTCGTGTGGTTTACGATTATTTATCATTTGAATAAACCATCTTTCTACTATATTCGCTGCTTCATATTTAAGTTTTTTCTCTTTGTTAGTTTCGTTTAATTTGATTTGTTTGTTGCATAATTTATATATACCATTTAAAATAAGTTTTGACAATATATATTGTTGATATTCAATTTCAATATTCATTTACACCTAATTAATATATCTAGATATATTAATTTAATATTATATCTAGAATATTTATAGATTACCTCGTATCGGTTGCTTTTATATATACATACACAATTCCGTCTTTAGATAATCTTAATTTATGTTTTACTTTAAAATTAATAGATATTCTATTTAACATAATTACGATTGAACTAATATAATTTGTAGTATCTTCATCCATCGAATCATATTTATCTAATGTATTTTCAAACATAAGTTCGTTATTATTTATTTTCATTTCACAATTACAAAGATCCTTATTGAGAACGCGACAAGATGTATTTTTATGTTCTGTCCATATCATATCTTCTAAATGTTCTCCTCCAGCACGATGTTGATATCTAGATAATATTTTTATTGTTTCTTTGCGGAATTCAGTTAGAGACATTATTTTTGGAATTGGATTATAGTGATCTAACTCATAACGAAGTAAAATTCTATTTATTTGTTGAGGAGATAAAATTTTGTTCAATACGTGGCATTTTTCTGTGTCCAACATTTTTTGTAATGTCGTGTGAATATATTCAGCATAATGTTGATCATATAATTTCTGTCGTTCATCGTGTATTTTTTTAAGTGATATTTCAAAACTATCTTTATCTTCAGTAATGTTATTATTATTTATTTTATACAAATTATCAAACCAATGTAATCTATTATAAATTTTCATATTATATGCAATATGTATTGGTTTTTTTAATTTGTAATTGTTATAAATATTATATGTATCCATATATAATAACTATAATATTATTATTATTTCATACTATTATCAATTTCAATTATTTTGTCCTTTAATTCTTTTATTTTATCAACAGTCCAATCACAATCATCTTCTTCATAAAACTGTAATTCAGCTTTAAACTTATCTAACAATAATTTCTTTCTAAGTATCTGTAATTGATGTTTCGCATCCATGTATATTAATACATATTACTATGTTAATTGCAATATGATTTATATTCAATTTTATCTATATTATCCTAATATTTATATAGGGTTGTGGTGGTTCAACGTTTACACTAGTATCTCCTATTTTAGCTTCATGTTTTCCGCAAATTTCTCTACATACGGGACATTTATGGTTATAGTTTTCCAAATATTCTTTAATACATTCTTCATGAAAAAAATGTTTACACGGAATAATAATTGCTTCTTTCTCTATGTCCTCTAAACAAATAGAACATGTCGATGTAAATTCTTCATTTGGTTTATCTTTTAAATAATCTTCTTTTAATTGTTTTATATCAACTGGTTTTAATTTTTGTAATTCGTCAGTTGCTAATACAAGAGGTACGCTATCCAGAACTGGTGCTGGTTGAATAAAGTCAAATGCTATATTATTGTTATTAATCGGATATGCAGTTCTCAATAGTTGAAGTAAATTGTTAAAAGTATCCGTATATACGTGTTCCGTCATCGCTAACTCTTCTTCACGTGTATTTGCGATATTAATTATATTCCCTAAATCAATATTCATAATATTACTTATATTTATTAGAGATGAAAAATGCGTATTATTATTGTTTCCCTCATTATTTACATTATTATGTTCTGGATTGTTTAATTCATCAAAACGTTCAGTCATCATTCTTCTCATATCATCTAATGAATATCTATATGCATTTTCTAATGTAATTGGATAGCCTAGTTCCTGGAGCTGACTGATCAAAGCGAATTCTTCTGTTTCGTTCATATCTATACAATATAATTATAATAATAGTTTATAATTTAAATATTCAATTTTTTTATATTATGATTTAATATATATGATATATTTTACTCATTTGGTATATATCTTTATAATAATCTCTTTGGTTATATATATATTACATTACTTTACTAAAAGTAATAAATTCGAACAAACTCAAATATTTAACGTTCCACATGTAAACGATAAATATCAAGATATTAATGATTTTCTATACTCAATACAGGAATTTTATTATGTTAACCCACAGGCATTTGAAGAAATGTTAGATAGTATTAACACAATTATGCAAATCAAAAATAAATTTGATATAACTATAAAAAATTGTACTAAATATTATATAATTGCACATAATTCGAAACGCAATTGCATAAATTCCCTACACTCTATAATATATAACTTGTCAGCTAATCGTAGTATAACTTATAAATTATCTAATTCATTAAAAGTACTTGAACAAATATTAAATAAATATTTATATGAAATGTTAGATATTTGCAAACATAATATTAAAGTCGATGTAAATTTAACGCCTATATATCTAAAACAACAACCATACAATACTTTTGAAGATTCAATATATGAATTATATTAATTTAATGTAGGTGATATAAAATATATAATTTATTAAATAATTATATATATGAACAATTTTGAATTAATAAGCTTAGATAATGTAAATGTATATGAATTTTATCAAATTTGTAATATTTTATACGGATCCAAACATACAGTTAGAAAAATCATTTATTGTCCTTACAATAAATATCGTTCTTTAAAAACATATCGTTTAACTCCAAATCAATTAATTTCATTATCAGAATCAAAAAGCAAATTAAATTTTCGACATTATGATTGTAAATATTTAAAGGATATACCTATTGTCGATATCGAAGATATAATACCAAATATAATCGCTATATAAATAGTTGACATTTATTATTCTTTTATTATGTCTCTTATTGATTTATCAACAGCGGTTGTTACTGTTTTATTTAATGTGTCGTTTAGTGATGTATCGATAGATGAGTCTATCTTACATTTAGATAAAATAACCGCGATCAAATAATTGATAAATAATGCAAGTAATATTAAAAAGATACCAATATAAAATAATCGATCTTTTACTGTTATTATTTCTGCAAATGATTTGTTAGATTTAAAATCATAATACATTGATTTTATGTTTTCTCCAAAATACATAACGTGATCTAATAATGAAAAACATTTATGCTCGTTATTAACATTTTCATAATTTTCTTTATATCGTGGTCGTTCCGCTAATGCTTTTAATCTTTGTTGTTCGGCGTATTTATCAAAATTTTTATTAAAATGTTTAACGTCAAATTGATGATCTAAATTAAAATTAAGTCCTCCCCCAGAACTCATTATTATAGAGTTGTTTAATTTACATTCATAGTTATTTTTAAACAATTTCATTATATATAATATATATAATATTTGTTTTAAAAATTATTTAAAATTAATTATTATTAATGATAAACATATCGGTAAATATTATGTTAATTTATATCCAAACTCTAAATATTCTATTGACGATATTTTAGATGATATTTTATATGTACTTAAAACTGGAATTGCATGGAGAGATTTAAAGTCCATTGTTAATTGGCAATCTGTTTATTTTCATTTTAAAAGATTTGTTACAAATAATATTTTTAAAAAATTATATATCGAATTGCGTAATACATATTTTGCAAACAATAAAACTAATATTAAAATAATTGATTCTACCTTTATTATGAATAAATATGGAAAAAATATAAAAGCTATAAATAAATATTTTAAAAATAAAAATTGTAATAAAATATCTATACTTACCGACATTAAAGGAATTCCTTTATCTATACTTTTTAATTCTGGTAATGTTCATGATATTTCATTTGTTAAAAAACATATTAATGATGTATATTATATAAATAATTAACATTATTTTAGCTGATAAGGCTTATGAATCTAGTAAATTACGTAATTCACTTTATAAATTTAATTATTTAATGATGATACAAAATAAACATAATTCTACAAATAAATATTATTTTAATAAACAATTTTATAAAAATAGGATTTATGTTGAGCATACTTTTCAAAAATTAAAATTATTTAGAAGAATATTTATAAGATATGATTCATTATTAATAACTTATATAGCTTTTACTTATTTAGCTATTTCACAAATACTTTTTAAATCACTTTAATCTATTTCTATTTAAAAATATATATCTATAATATAATATATTATAAATGAAACAAAAAGAATTAAGAAAGGCAATTAAATGTAAATTTAAAACAATAATAAAAGATGATAATGTTTATAATAAATTATTACAAATTATTAATAAAAGTAATAATGTTAAATTTGTTTGTAGTAATATGATTAATGCATATATTTTATATAAATTTAACAATAATTTGCAAATACCAAACATCAATTATAATTTTTTTAGAATGGCTTTTAAAGCAATATCTAAAACATCTGTAGGTCCTAAACCAAAAAATAATAATAAAATTATATATGATGATATATGTATTTTTTTAAAAACAGAAGGTTTTAAATTATTTACATATAAACAAAATTGTGATATAAATAATTATAAATTAAATTCAACTAATTTATCTTATATATTTAATTCATATTGTATTGAAATGGAAACTAATTTTATAAATAATATTACTCAAAATTTTTTTAAATATGTTCATCAGTATGTAAATGAAACATTTATTAAAAGAACTATTAAAAAACTAACTCATAATGAATTTAAAAAACTTTCAGTAGAACAACAAGAAGATTATAAAAATAAATTAAATATTGATAGCAACAATATAAAATTATTAAGATCCGAATTGATGAAAATTAAAAATGATTTATGTAACAATATTGAAGAAAAAGATTATACTTCAGATAAAAAGTATCATATATGGATAAATAAACAAAAAAATAAAATTTTACCACCATTGATAAATAAAACATTAAATTATGAACAAGATATTAAAATTAATTATCAACAATATTTAAAATACATGTTAATAATGAATAAAGAATTAGAATCTAAAAATTATAAATTATTTAAAGCAATCCCGAGTAGAACACGTATTATTGACCAATATATTACCATTGATACAAGTACATTAAAAGATATATTTAGTGAAGTAAATACAAATAAAACAAATGTAGAAATATGGGATAAATATTTTGATATTAGTTTTAAAAAATATAAGATAAAAGGATATTCTTTTAACGATATGATTCAAACTAATGGTTTTGCGGTTTCAATTATATTTATAAAAAATAGTGAAATTATAAAAAAACAAACTAAAATTAAAGCCATGCACGATGCTAGTTTAAAAACGAAACTGGATATAAAAAATTTATCAATTGAAGAAAGGAATATATATATGGAACAAAAAAAAAATAAAATATTACAAAATAAAATAAATCAGCAAATAAATCAAAAAAATATTAAAGATAAATTTAAAAATTTATCTAAAGAAGAGCAAGATAAAATCAGGTTGAAAATTAAAAATAATAAAAATAAATTTGAATATATAGAGGATCTGATTAAAAATAAAACAAATAAGGATAATATGTTAAAAGAATTACAAGAAAATAATATTAAAGTAATAGATCCTGGTATGAGATCACCAATGACTATTTTAGGTCATGGAACACAATTAATAAATGGTAAATCTATAATTGGTAAAATAAGAAATAATTGTAAAAAGAAACATATCTTATTTAGTTACACATCAGGCAATAGAATAACAGAAATAAAGAGAATCAAATATATTAAACTACTAAATAATAAAAAGAAAAATATACAATACAAAAATAAATCAATAGATAAAATAGAAGCTAAATTAAGTAAATATTCTTCAAAAACAACAAATTATGATAAATTTATAAAATATGCAAGAAAAAAGATACGATATAGATTACAATTAAATAAAATAAATTGTTATAATGAATATGTAAAAAAATTAAAATGGTTTAGTTATATAAATAAAAAACGACATGAAGATAATTTATTAAATAAAATAGAAAAAATATATGGTAAAAATGCGAAATTTATAATAGGTGATTGGAGTCAACAATCAAAAATAAAAAGACTAGGAATGCCTAATATGGGAATAAAAAAATTATTATTAAAAAAATTTAAATGTTATTTAATAGATGAATATAATACATCTAAATTAAATTATAAAACTGAAAAAGAGCAAGAAAATTTAATTATAAAAAATAAATATGAAAAAGATTGTAAAATAGTAGAAAAATCTCAAAAATTACATTCTGTCTTTACATTTACAATGGGAAATAAAGGCAAAGGATGTATAAACCGAGATTATAATGCAACATTAAACTTATATAAAATAGTTTCTAGTTTATTAAAAACTGGAAAACGTCCTAATAAATTTATTAGGAACAAAAACCATCACCCGAAAGGGGTAAAGGTGGTTAGAGAACCTTAATTTTAATTAAGGAGTCTTGCATATAGGGAATAAACAAAGTAAATTAACAAAGTAAATCAACAAAGTAAATTAACAAAGTACATTAGATACTTAAACAACCCCTATATTAGATGTATAACTGTAAATCCGTCATCTTCAAGACATTGTTGAACTGTTTTAATAAAATGATCTCTTGATATTAGATATATTTTAGGCTTATCTTTGTCTTTATATATCATACTTAGTTTTCCAGACCAATATGTTAAATATATATCAGTAGCATCTTTTACAGCACTATCTATAATTTTAATTTCATAAGGTAAATGTTCTATTTTGATACTGGAAAATTTACTAAGAAATCCGTAAATTTGAACGTCTTGAACACCCTCAAATTTACTGTTATCCAAATCGACTAATACAATAGATCCTTTATCTATATCATATTTAGATTGATTTATAGAATCTTTAATATCGATATATGCTATTTGTGCAGCACTATTTGATGCTAGATTTTTATTAATTGCAGGAGTTCCTTTATATTTATCTCTATTTGGTAATATAACATATGCAATCCATCCAGAATTTGTTATTTCGAACTCATAAGTTGGAGCTTGTTTGTAATATTTTTGACAAAATTCGTTTAATATAATTTTGTGACTGCTCATTTACAAATACTACATAACATTACTATAACTGTTATGTATAAATATATCATTTTTTTCAGTATTATTTATAATATTATATTTACTTTAAAAAATGAAATAATATGTATGTATGTAATATAAATCTAAGTGTATGGATATTACAGATGATGAAGTTAATAAATATATAAATTCAAAAACATTACCAAAATTTAAAATTGATGAATATATCAAAATACGCGAATTTAATAAACATTTTAAATATGTTCCCATGTCAACACTTAATCAGATACAAGCTATTTTACATGTTCCACATAAAAAGGAAGCAGAACGAGCATATATAAATTTACTAAAATTAATTGTAAAACATATGCCGTCAATTACAGTAGCAAATAGTATAATTCATAAGGCGATGAAATTTAATATGAATGATAATAAAGTATTTGATTTAATGAGATCGCATAAAGATAAAAATAATTTATCTAGAGCAACTAAACATATGTTTATATCATCTAAAGATATTAGACATGCACAGGAAGCCGTAAGTAATTTACAACATATAATTTCTATAAAACCTACTAATTATTTAGATGTAGGCTGTGGAACGTGTAAAAGTACTATTATATTAGGACATGAACTGGGATTAAAAGATATAGATATATATGCAACTGATATTGAATCTTGGGGAGGTTATACGAAAGAGGAAAAGGAACATTTACCAATAAATTTTAAATGGATAAAGCCAGATAATAGTTTAGATTATGATACAAATAAATTTGATTTAGTTAGTGCATTTATGGTATTACATCATGTACCAAATTTAAAATTATTGTTAAGAGAAATTAATAGAATATTGAAATTAAACCAATATTTTGTTATACGTGAACATGATACTTTAACTAACTCAGATAAAATGTTATCCGATATAGAACATCGTATTTACGAAGTTGTATATCGTGGAAACTATAAATATAATGAAAATATAAACTATCACGATAAATTCGAATGGGATATAATTCTGTCTAGGTATGGATTTGAGTTAGTAGGAAATTATTATGATAGTATGAGCGTTATTTATGATATATCAGCAACTAGATATATATTTAAAGTGTATCGAAAAATTAAAGATATCTAAATTATTAAATAAATATTTATTTAATTACTTAGATATTAATTTTATATTATATATAAATCAATAATATAAATGGGAGATCTACCATTATATATATATAATACCGATACAATTGAGTTTGTCCCAGTTTCTAAAATCATGGATAAACTCTATTATTTAGAAGTTAGTTTACCAACAATGGAACAAGTAAAAAAATCTAAAAAAGAAATTAATGATTATTTCAAAACCAAAGATGACTTATTAAGATTAAGAGATTTAATATCATTGATCGATAACAAAATTCCTCTGTATGATAGCTATACACAAAATTTATATCTAATAGATAGCCATGATGTATATAATAAAGTAGTAAGAGAACATTATAGAAATTTGTCAAATGATCTAGTAAGTAAAATTAAACTTAAATTATCAAAACTTAAAAATATAAAACAACTTGATCCATTAGGAAAAGCTGGAAAAAGTTCAGATATTATATTAAAACGGCGTTTTAAAAAAATGGAGCTAATTGTTAAATTTGCAAATAACTTTAATATTGATTTATTAGAAGCTACTTATATGAAGATTTTTTATAAATCCGCCAAAAAAGATATAACTCTATGTAAACGTCCGTCATTCATACCGTATTATTCTCATACATTGCCGTATTATACTAGATCTGAGTTAATAAATTTGGCTCTAAATATGCAGTTGATAGAAGATAAAGATATTGATATGAACGATGAAGATCTTGACAAATTATGTATAAAAATACAACAACATGATATTAATAAAGATATAATTTTATCACATCAAAACTACATAGCAAATGAAAATAAAATTGGATTAGTACAATATTATTCGTTCGTTGGTTCAGGTTTTATAAATTATTATTTGAGGGGGGGTGTAGATGTAAAATGGCAAAATCGTGAATTAGAAACTCTTGCAAAATCAATGCATAAATTGTGCATAAATTCGCCAGTATTTGATAAAGATTATATAGTTTATAGATTTGTTGAATCGGATGAACATATATTACATTTAGAAGTGGGGGATACCTATAAAGATAGTGCGTTCATTAGTACTACAAGAAACCCGTTTTATAAATCTCAAAACTATGAATTTGGATTGATATTAATTAAAATTATTATTCCCAAAAATAAAAAGGGAATGGCATTGTGTATAGAACCATATTCATTTTTTAAAGAAGAACAAGAAATAATTATACCAGCTGGTGCAGTGTTAAAATTAACTAATAGAAACGAGAACGTTAAATATTATCATACTGATATTGCAACGTCAACAAATATTAAAACTAAATATGAGTTTAAATTAACTAAAATTTCTAATATTGAGTTCCCATCTCTTCCTCCGATATCTAAAAATGATATAATTGATTTTCTAGAACTTGAACAAATTGATGCTAAAACGATAGTAGAAAAAATAGAATATTTTACGTCTAACGTATTAAATGAAAATAATCAAGTTGATGTGGTTATAGATAAACAATATACATTATTATGTAATAATTATGATAGTACTCAAGCGTATAAAAATATGTTTGCAATTAACACAAATAATGGTTTTATGATATATAGTATTTATGACAACCATGTTATATTTATGATAGAGATCGGCGTTGATATTCATGTTAACTATTATTTTAAAAATGCCGTATTAGGCTCCACGATAGTTGATGATGATAAATTTTTAAACTTTATAGCTACGGTTGCATATTATTTTAAAGTACAAAACGTATACATATATGCGAACTATAAAAGTTGTGATATAACTAAAAATTCAATATATACAAAATATAATTATGATATATATATCTATTTAAAAAACGAAAAAAAGAGATTTGATAAATCAGAGTTAAACAAATCGGAATTACATAACTTTTTCAGTTATTCAACTTTAGATGATATGCTAGATATATTACCATCCAAATTATTATATAAATATGATAGAGATGAACTATATCAATATTACAATAGAATATATTTAATCGAAAAGAAACCTGATAATATAAAAGATTTTTTTATTTGGATAATTGAAAACTACTGTGAAATGTATGATATATTAATAACTAAATTTGAACGATATTTTAAAGATTTAAACCCATTATCAAACGATATATATCGGTTAGATGCATTAAAATATTTATATAATAAAAAATTAATTAGATTTATACCACGAAAAATAACTGTATATGATACAAAAAAAGCAAAGCAACCTTTAAGAAGCGATAGCGACGACGAGACAAAAGATTCTAAAACACATAGTTCTATAATAAATAAATATCTTGACTATTAAATTAGTGCCGTCTAAATATCAATAATAATATTAAAATAAGAAGTATAATATACATTTCATAATTTGTTTGTTGTTTTTTCATTACTAACGATGGATTAGTATATAAAAATGTAGAGGGATTTTTATAAATAAATGCTTTTTTGTTATATTCTTTCTTTTCGAGTTTTTCATACCTTTCATACCATGGATGTTCAGATTCTTCTAATCGTAAACTCATATTATAAATTTATCTTATATTTTATTTATTCTTTGTAATCATAATATATTTTTTACTCAACAAACATAATTGATGAGAGTGTAAATGATGTTTTATATATAAATTAAATTCCTTATATATAATATACATAATCTATATTATAGAATAAAAAAATTGAATATAATAAATCATTATTATATTTAGTTAAATTGTTTTGATTCTTTTAATGGAAGCTCGAAAACGAGAGCGTCATTTTGATACATCTTCCCTTCATCAAAAACATTTTGGTAAATCCCAAATTTTTTATGCTAACCCAAATAGGTTAGCTATTAATGATATTGACAAGGAGTTTGCTAAAATAACTCGAGTTATAGGAGAACCGTCTAGCCATAAGAGGTATGGACGGACTCTACACAACCAAACTCGTGGAATGATATTGCAACACCCATAGGTTGTTGCAAATCAACTTGAATCATTTTTAACTTATGTTAATTGTCTTTCTTCAGGATTATATTTAAGTAAATTACATATTTTGTCTATAAAATACTTTTTATCGATAGTGATATTTGATAACTTATCATTAAGATATATATCCAATGGTATATATTTTGCATCAGGTGCCCCCTTAATTAATCCGTTTGTTTTATATATAACGTGTTTTCGTTTAGAGTTGACTAATAATTCATTAGGTATACGCCCTAATAATTTTTGAATTAGATATATATGTTGGCGATTACGGTTAAAACCTTTAGATTTTGATGGATGGAATAATATATATCCCGTTAATATTTCGTAATACAGACATCCAACAGACCATAAATCAGCTTGCTCTGTATACGGTATTTTCATGATTACTTCAGGAGCACGATAATATCGAGTTTGAATCTCTTTAACTGTCATATCTTTAAAATTAATTGAATTACCAAAATCCGTTAATTGAACATTGCATGGTCTAGTAATTATTATTTTATATTTTAATTTATCATTTATCACTGTTTTTATATTATCGCTGTCAGTGTCGCTTTCCCATAAATGTAACTCGTCATCTTGCTCGTCTTCTCCGCTGCTATAACTGTCATTAGGTTCGTGATGTTCAAACAATAACTTAACAACTTTTTCTAAGTTAGATTTTGTCTCGTCGTTGCAATCGCTCCTCCTCGATAAGGGTTGCTTTGCTCCCCTTGTCTTTTGTTTCTTGTTTAATTTTTTATATTTATTCATAAAATCTTGTTTGATTTTTTCGATTTTTTCGCTTGTTCCTGCAATTAATATATTTTCTGGTTTGATGTCTGTATGCATGATTTTGATTTTATGCAAACTAGATATAGCATTCGATATTTGTTCGATTATTAGTTTAACGTCATTAAAATTTAATTTATAGTCGTATTCGCTATCATCAGAATATATCGATTGTTTAATTATATCATATAAGCTGCACGCCATAAGCTCAAACACCATACATAAATATGTATCGTCGTCATATTTATATTGAAAATGTGATACAATGTTTGAAAAATTAGTATTATGTAATTTTCTGACTTTAAGTAATATTTCTAATTCGCTTTCTCCTATTTCTATATCATCAGGATTAATGACTTTAATTGCAAAGAAACAATTATTAATAAGATTAAATGCAATATATACGTTAGATGATACACCATTTCCAATCTTCGTTAAAAATAAATAATTTTCTATAGTCTTACCAATAAAATCAACATACTTAATTGAATCATTGCTAGAACTTTCATCATCGCTAGAACCTGTAGCTGACATAATATAATTATATATACACTATTAAATGTGTTATAAACTTATATATATTTATTTCAATTATTTATATATAATTAAAAAAATATATATATAATTATAAGGAGAGATGCTTGCTATTGCTTGGGAAGAAATTAACGATATATTAATATCGCCAATTATACAAAGTCCACTAATAAATAAAAAAGAAGATTTGAGCTTTAAAGAAATTAAAGAACTAAAATTTAACAATTTATCAGATATTTTATTATTAGAATATCAAAAAAATATAATTGAATCGATAAAAAATGAAATGTATATAAACGACAAAATAGATAACATTGACAAATTATATTGGATAAAAGAAGTATCTTTATATTTTAGTAATAAGATTAACTTACCAATATATATGCATAATAATTCGTTAATTAAACAAATACACCGTTCATCTTACAAATTTTGCAACTATAACTATGAATGTCAGTTTAACTATAACAAACATAATAAGGGGTGTTATGCACAACACTATGTTCATAATTTAGTATATGCCGATGTAGATTCGATATTAAATTATCTTAAAAATACAGTTATAGATATAAACGAAGTTAAAAAATCGATTGGAACTTTAGCATTTGTTATAACTCATATGCACGATGAACTAAAAAATGCAATTTATTTTAACGGAGAAATCGAAAAAAATATACATATAGAAAAAACACTGCTTAAACGTCGTGGTCGTAAAAATTAAATGTTTATATAAACGTTTAATTTATTAACGACTTTACATATTCTAAACCTTTTGTTTGTTTTTCTTCATATTCCTCGTCATAATACATATCTGTAAATTTTTTATAACATGCTTTCGTTGGTTGTAAATAACCGTCCTCTTCTAATATTGATAAAATCGCATATTTATCAGTAAATAATTCGGGGATTTCGTTAAGTATATTATTTTCATAATCGTTTTTGATTCGATAATATGTATCAATATCGGAATAAAATAAATTTTCTCTTTCTTCTTGTTGACGTTTTAATCTTTCCTCATCTAATTTTTTGTTGATGTCGAGTGTCGTATTTATTTCTTTTTTAATATCTTTAAGAGCTTCTAGTTGTTGTTTATATTTATCGGATTCATTGATCTCTTTAATTTTGTCGTTAGTAACTTGTTGTTTATTGTTCTTTTTGTCTACTATATCAATATCATCTACATCAACTACATTAGCTATAGGTTCGAATATTTTAAATTGTTTTTTTGTTTTGTCGTCGCGAATGCATGTGATACTTTGTTTTACGATTGTTGTATCGTTGTTGCTATCGCTTCTTAAAGGTTGCTTTGCTCCCTTTGTATCAAGATTTATTAAACGAGTGTTAAATAGTTCATATTGAATCATTGGGCTTAACTGACAACTTTGAACCTCTCCAGTATATATAGACACTAATTGATAGTTTGAATTTAGTTCATATATATCATAAACTTGAACTGGTGAATGTTTATAACTTTTAGTAATATACATATTGTTTGTAGAATCAAGTTGTTTATCGTATTTCTTAAGTAAATTAATTTTGTTTAACAATGCGACATAAAATATATTTATTGCGATAGAAATATCTCTAGTTTCAAAGACAACTTTTGTTTTAATATCGTTATCAATAACGCGGTAAACATAAATATTATTATAATTCGACATTATATTATAGATTATATATTTAAAAATTGAAAATATAAACGTATATAAATGTTGTTATAATTTGAACTTATTTGAAACCAGAATGAAACGAACATGCGAGTTAACTAGCGATGATGAAAGCGATACCTCAAAAAAAGTTAAGCATAATAACTTTAATAACGATTTTGATTTTTTAAAAATTAGTAAACTATATAAAACTATACATAAACAGTTTGAAAATAAAACTGCAGTTTATGAAGAGGTTGTGAACGAGTTTAGTTATGATGGTGAACAAATACCTCTCACCTTACAAATTAAAACCATACCAGATTTAATACAACTTGCAGTTACTTTGTCATCTGATATAGTTTATTGTATTAATCGTCCTGCACTTGTACGCTTGGTTTCACCTCTTACAAAATTAAATAAAATGGTTGGTTTACAATCAATTAAAGAACAAATTTTAAACTTGATAATGTATCATTTACAACATATTAGTAAAACTACGGTTGATATGTTTCATACGGTTATTGTTGGTCCTCCAGGAGTTGGTAAATCAATGTTTGCCGAAATATTATGCGAGATTTACGTAGCATTAGGTGTACTAAAATATAACAAAATTATTAAAGCATCCCGCGAAGATCTAATTGCTGATGTGTTGGGAAAAACTACATATTTACTTAAAGATAAAATAAATGAAGCTAGTGGGGGTGTCCTATTTATTGATGAAGCGTACTCTTTAGCCAGTGCAGATACAAAACATGATATATATGCGAAAGAATGTATTGATGTTTTAAACAAATATTTGTCGGAAAAGAGGGATTTTATTTGCGTGATTGCAGGTTATGAAGATCAATTAAATAATACATTTTTTGCGTATAATCCAGGAATGAAACGAAGATTCCCATTTAAATATAACATTGACAGTTATACATCGTTGGAATTATATAAGATGTATGTAAATAAACTAGAAGAAGCGAATATTAAAGTTTCACCATCGTGTAGTTCTTTATTTATTAAATATCATAATTATATGGAAAATTTTGGTGGTGATGTTGAAACATTAATATTATATAGCAAAATGATAGTTGGAGTTAAATCATTTGGAAAACGATGTCATATATTTCGAATCGATGAATTTTCTCTACAAGAAGCATTTGACAAATTAATAAAACAGAGAACTAAACAAAATACTTCATACACTGAAATGTATCTATAAATATTTACGGATACATTACGATATTTTTTTAATTGCTTCTAATTCGGATCGACCATTCAAATCATCATATAACAAAGGTAATCTATCTTTTCCCATTAAATCTGTATATGGTTTTTTAACTAAATGCTCGGTTGAATTCCATATATCGTGTTGAACACTATTTTTTATCATTTCTGATGTTTTTGATCCATCAACTCCATTTTTTGAATATTTATTATCGTTTAATAAATAATACCCAGGCCAGTTAATCGTAAATCCATCTGGGGCACTTGATGGTGATGTATCAACTGGCTCTCTATCAGATAAATACGCGTCTAATGGGGGCAAACTGACATTTTCTTCTGACCATTTTGGCGAAACTTGAAGTATTGGTCTGTTGCTTAAATATAGTTTATCCGACCAGCTCGGGTCCATATCAGGAGTCATTCGTTCGGTGTTAAATCTTATAGTTAACTGTTTATCGATTGCATAAATAACAAATACAACAACTGCAATTAAAATTATATTGTTTGTAGGATTAGATGTAGTTTTAGGAAGAATTGATAATGCGATATATAAAAAAACTGCAATCACCAAATATTTATTTATATTGTTAAACATATCTATATATAAATCTAATAGAAAAAAAACTTATATAAGATAAAAAAATTGAAATTTATTCTATATAACATAAAAGTTTAATAATTGTTTATATATCATGCCTAAACACACAGATATATTTAAAGTAAGTATTAATTCAATAACCAATGTAGATGAACTTAAAAATCTATATCGTGAGATTATTACTAGTATATCGGAAATCGCCAAAAAATCAGAAGAAATTGAAAAGAAACTGGAAGAAAAAAAGAAAGAAGTTATTTCATTAAACGAGGAAATGAGAAAGCATTGTGATTCAAGAAACTTATTAATTGAAAAAGCAGATGAAATTGAACATGCTATTAAAAAGTTAGTCAAAATAGATGATGAGGATGAATCAGACGACGATGTTAAAAATAACGATCCATCGACGGATTCTGAAAAAGAGAAACCTGTTGCGAAGAAAACTAAAAAAACGAAGAATGATACTAAAGAAGTAGAGAAAGATACAAAAAAGAAAAGTACTAAGAAGGATAAAAAAATAACAAAAGTAGAATCTCTCGATGATGATAAAGATGATAAAAAAAAGAAGGATACTGTGAACACGGAAAGTGAGATAAAATTAACAAAGAACAAAATTTCAAAAGAAAGAATATCTAAGAAAATTGCAAAAAAATGAATTAAAAAGTTATAAATTATAAATATATATTTGTAATATATATATGCCTATTATACAGAATAACGATGATTATAATCCATACGACAACGAATATGTTATAAATGATACAGTTAAATATACATCAAGTAGTAAACCCAAAATTAAATCTATAATCGCTCCTAGATCAAATACACTTTTAGAATTGAACTATAAAAAATCATTCAATACTTCAACTGAACAGCAATCTGTGATTAACAATTACAAACAGAATGAATATACTATTTATAATAATAAACATAAATCTAAATATAAAAATTGATTTTATATTGATTTATATTAGTTATATGTATTGTTGTAAATATGGATACAAAACACGATATTCAAGCAGATTTATCTGCGTTAATTGGATCTATTGATTTTGAGATAAATCCAGAATTAGAAAAAATATTATATGAACTGCGTAATGAATTAATTGGATATATTAATGTGTTAAAAGATTATGATCCACCAGATGAAAAATCTAGAAAATGTTTAGAGGTTAATTTTAAAATATGTTATAAACTAACAAATAATGATATAGAATATCGAGATAACTAAACATATATATTTTTTTGTAATTGAGTAGAATAGTATATAACTATATATAAGCGAATAATAATAAAAATTTATTATTATTTATTTCATAATTTCAAATTTATATTTATGTAATAATTCTAGCAATACATCGTTGACAGATTTATCTTTTCGATCTGCGAAATATTTAGGATTATTCATATATAAATTTACGGCGAAACTCATTATATAACTTTTCTTTGATATTGCTTTAGTATGTTTCAAATATTTAGCAGTTTGTGCAATTGATTTTTGTATATTCTTCTTTATTGTTTTTTGATTTTTTGGTTTTCGTTTTTTTGTTTCGTTTAGTAAATTTTTAATAAACAAATGATTTGCCGCGTAAGTGCGAAAATCTTTAACTGTAAAATTTTTACCCATGTATTCTTGTATATATAAATTTAAATCAGTGTCTGTAATAATTTTTATTTTGTTATCGTCCACAAATTGAAATAATCGATCTCCAGACAATTTTAACAACATTTTTAGATGATTTGCAAGTTTTGAATTTACTAATCTATAATTTAATATTTGTTTAGATTTTCCTTTAAAGCGAAGATATATAGTATCTCCATCAATTTTAAGATGTTTTTTACGCAAACTAGATATACCATAACTTTTGTTTGTTTTTGCATATATTTCTTTACCAACCCTTATGTGTAACAATTTTACTAAAGTTAGCATTGTTGCAATAACTCGATCAATATCGTATGGAGGTGATTTTTCTGATTTAATCATTTGTTTATTTAATTTAGGTAAAGCGTTTATAAAATTTAATAATCGAATAAACTTTTCTTTTTCAGCTTTTTCAATATGAGCAGTATGATATTTATATTGTTTACGACCTTTATCATCAAATCCTGTAGCTTGTATTGGTGAATTTGGATCACCAGAAACCCAGACATCTTTCCAAGACGGAGGAATTACTAATTTATTTATACGAATTTGGTCAGAACGAGACACCTTTTTTTTAGATTTAACATATATATATTCGTCTCTTATCCTAGCAATACCATCGTCATAATTTAGTTCGTCGAATGGCTTCGACATAATATTAATTAATATTGTTAATAGATATAAAAAAAATGAAGTAATATATTTAAATGTTTATTTTATTAATTTTTAAATACATATATAAATTATATTACAATGGATCCTAAAAAATGGGGAGCGAGTGGATGGAGATTTATATTATCGATTGTTCTGGGATATACGGATAGTCCTAAACAAAAAGATATATTGTCAATACTTATGTTTTTTGAAAGTCTAGAAGCATTGTTGCCATGTGGAATTTGTCGTTCAAATTATGCAGAATTTATAAAGCAAAATGAACTGACAGAAGAAATTGCGGGAAACAAAACTAAACTATTAAGATGGACAATGAACTTGTATAATAATGAATTACGACGCCACGGAAAACCGACAATGACGGTTCAAGAAATAGTAGATATATATGGTTAAAAATTGTTAAGATTATTTGTTAGATAATATATGATATTGTGTTGCATGTCACTACTACAACTTGATTCTGAATATTATGATATATCATTTGCAAATATTGTAATTTTAGAAACAATAGAATATCCATTAAAGAATTCTAATTATACTAAACCATTTATTATGCAGGAACTTAAACGTGATGAAAATTATTATTATACTGATGATTCTGTATATAAAAATAACGTAAAATATTGTCAACCTTATGATATAGAAACTGGGTACATTTTCAATAATAGTTGGTATATGAAAGATTACGCGGGATCATGGTATCAAGGATGTTGTGGAAAACGACATGAAGATCATGATTATAAAAAATGCCCACAATGTGATCAGTGGTTTGGTTCTCATTATTTTGTTAATATTACTTTAAAACAAGCACTACATATGAAATGGCGATGCAATTATTGTCTGCATAAATCATCTTAATAAAAAAAGTGATAAAAATATTTATTTAATTAATTAAATAAATAGTTAAAATGCGTCAAATTTTGAAAGATATAATTTTAATAAATATTCTAGTATATTCTATTTTAGCAACCATGTTTTTTGTGTTAACGGGAATATTAATAGACAATATGAAAAATGTAGTAGATATTGAATATCCAATTACTAATAATATAAGTCATTATACATTAACACATGATGCATATAATAATTTCAGAAACACATTTAAATTAAATAAAAGTGTAATATTTTATAAAGGGTGTAGAATTTCAGAACTTAGTTCCTTATTATATATCGATAACAAGTTTGCATTTGGATTAAACAATAATTATATTGTTAATCATAATAATCAAATATTATATACGTACGAAAATCATGAACAACATAAATATATACGCATATATGATAAAACAAATCAAATATTTATATTTTATAACGATGATTATAATAGATTGTTAGCAATAGATAAGTATAATGTAATAGCAATAATGAATAAATATTATGATAATGATATATATTATAATATTACAATTTATAATCAAAGCAATTTATCTAATATACTTGTGTATGGACTTATCATTTCAAATTTATATTTTTTAAATCATTCTGATATATGTAATTTATATTACGAACCAATATATATTACTTCCATCATATGTATATTAACATCAATATTAGGTATTTCTATTATTATAAGTTATTATACTTATTTATTATGGTGGAGAAATCGTCAAGTGTCATTGTTTTTATCCCAAGTTGTTTAGCCTTTTCATATTTGCTAGAACCAGTATCTGTATATACAACCAATGTTGTATTTTTAGATACACTATTAGTTACCTTCCCATCATTATTTTCAATTAGTTTTTTCCATTCTGCATTTCTAAATCCCGTCATAACGATAATTTGGTTTTTAAATTTATTACCTTTAGCTATTTGTTTTTTAAATATTATAATTTTAGCTAATTTCTTATAAAATTTTCTAAACTTATCAAATCGATACGCATATTGTTTTGCCGTCTTTTCATCAAATCCTTTAATATCGAGAACTTTACTGTATATTACATCCTCGTTCCATTTGGATTTCATAATATTTGGATATTCGTAAGTTATAAGTTTAATTTTATCTACACCTAATCCACGTCCAAATATACCACTTCCTGCCATTAGCCTATGTAGTTCAATTGTTGATAATTTCGATATTAAATCATCTTTTAATTTTTTTAAAGATTTTTCTCCCAAACCTTCGATTTCTGATGCTGAAGTAATATTCATTTTTAATAAATCATATATATTGGTATAGCCATTTTTAATTAACTTTAACATAGTTGTTTCGCTTGCTCCTTTAACTCCTATTATATCTAAGAAATGAGCCATTTGTTTAGCATTAATTTCTTGTTGTTGTTCTTCGTGTAGATCAGTTGCGATTAAATCTACTTTCGTATCATTCCATTTATATGGAGTTGATGGCATTGATATTTCGTTTGCTGGTTTAATAACTTCTACTATATCAGGTATAACATCACCGCTACGAGATAATTTTATTAGAGCACCTATACCAATTTTATGTTTTACAACATATTTGGCATTTTTTGCAGTCGCATACTCAATTTTAACTGTTCCTATAATAACTGGTTTTACTTGAATTTTTGGTTTTAAGTATCCATCTTTACTCAAGTTCCATTCAACATTAACTATTTCAGTTTCTACAGTTTGTTCAGTTAACAACATTTTAAAAGCAAATCCATAAGGAGGATATTTTTGATGTGGTATTTTGTATACGGTGGAGCTATCTATAATGACTATTCCATCCACATCGTATTTGCTTGTTTTCCGTCTGTTTATTAATAATTCAGTAAGTTCGTCTAAACTTATTTCATCAACTACTTGATATTTGACTACATTAAATTTATATTTCTCTAATAACTTCATTTGTTCATCTTGACTATAACGGGGGTTGATAACTGCGTAAGTTATAAAATCTAAATATTTAAATATATTTGGTATTATTTTACCAGAATTTATCATACCAGCAGCTGCACCACGAATATTTTTATATGTTCCCTCCAATTTCTTAAAATTACTACGACTAATAATTAGTTCTCCTCGAACTGCAGTATCGTTTGGAATATTATTAAAGTTAAAATTTTTAAATAAATAATCGACGAAATGTGATATATCTTTTCCTCCTTCCTCGTTTCCTCTAGAGTATAATTTAACTTTTTTATCTTTCCAATGTAATAAACACGATACTCCATCTAGTTTATCGCTAACAACGTATGGACCTTTATATTTGTCTGTCCATTTTTGTATTTTATCTTGGTCGTTTTTAATTTTTTCAAGACTATTCATATAAAACGGCATTTTAACTTTGTCTTTTGTTATTTTATATCCAACTTCTGCTAAATATGGATTATCTGGATCTTTATCTTTTAAAGTTTTTTCTGCTATATCATATATCTCGTCAGACACAATAGCTTCTCCAGTATAATATGCTTTACTTAATTTACGAAGTAAATCGACTAACTTGTTGGTTGATAAAGATTGAGTATAAGTGTAGGGATTTGATTTTAACTTAGCAATAGACATATATATACAAGTATGTTATTAATTTTTAATATATAATATATCAATTTTATTACATAAAATTGATAATCTAATTCGTGTATATTATTTATTTTATAAATAATATAATTAGGATATGTATTTTTTATAGTTATATTTTTGCATGGCAGTCTATGGCATAACTTGAATAATAAATAACAACATTTATTAAGTTTATATTCACAAACTCAATAACTATAAAATATAAATCTTGCGTTTATATTTTTTAGTTATATATATAATTGTTGTCTATTATATTACTTTATACGTGTCGTTAATTTTTTATCAATAATATTATTTATAGCTTATATATGACATCATCCGTCAAACAACAATTATTAGATCCAGTTGGATCAATGTGCAAATTAATATATTTGAATTTTGCAGAAACTAATACTAAAATATCTATCTATGATCACATTGTTCTAATACAGAGACCAAACCAATATCAATGGATGATACGATTTTATAACAGAGATGGAAGAGAGGATATAAGTGAATTATATGATGTAATAATAAGATTAATTGAATGGTTTATTATGCCACAAAATGATATACAAGATGAAATAAAAGATTTAGTATTATATTTATGTTTAGGTTTAGAAGCTTTACAACATACATATAAAAACGGAAACGTTGTTTTATGTTTACAGTTTTATATAAATCTTCTACGCTCTAGCTTATCGAATACATATAATAAAAATATGTTACCGAAATGCATAGAAGAAAGAATAACATTATTAGATTATGACAAATTAAAGAAAATTTGGGATATAAAAACTATACAAATAATTGTACGATTATATAAAGATTGTTTTAATGAGGAACAACAAACAGAGCCAAATAGAATTAAAATAGATGGATATCTAGGAGCAATCGATAAAATATTAATGCCAAAAGATATAGAATTTAAGAAACTTATAGATAGTAGCAATCAAGGATAATAAATATTATATGTATATATCTTATAAATGGAATATATAGATATAAAGTTAATTTCACCAGTCTCAAAGACTAATCTCGATGGTAAATATTTATTGATTGCTGTTAAACATGACAAATTATATAAACATACTATAAATTTGCAAAATGCAACGCCAAAACAATCATTATATAAATGTGAAACGACTATTCCAATTAAATCTTTAGTTTTATTGTTTAAAATAGATAATACGACTTATACGTTAATGTTCATGGGACATGCAACTAATAATAAAATTAAATTGAAAGAAATATATTACAAATCAACAAATTATACAGATGATTTTGATTTGTTATCAGAAAAGTTTTTTAGCAATGTCGTATATCAAGATGGATATGTTATGTTGTTTGGTTATTTAGCAAACTATAACACCGATAAATATGACAAACATTCAGAGCTTAAAATAACTGATAATATTTATTTATACAATATAAAGTTAGATATTTTAATGAGGGAAGATGACAGAACTAAAAATTCAGATCAACATTCAATACATATGAAAGATATATATTATTATCTAGATAATTTCGATATAATTGAACCAAAAGAAATAATCGATGAATATGGAATTAACACTTTATTATATGAAAATTTAAATTGGAAAAATATGACAGAATATTATCAACGAACGTTTAAAAAAGGACGAGGAGCGATAGCGATGACGGGACAACGAAAATTAGAATTAGATAATTATAACTTTAACTTTGTTTCTAATCCAACCGATAGTAGAACAACTGTATTTAATAATACTAAAGATTTAATCCTTGCTATTAATGATTATGAATATTCAATCGAAGATTTATTAAGAAACACCAAAATTGATGGATTATATAAAGGTTCTGGTTTTATATGTCGAACAACTATAGTAGATTACCCAGTTATAATATCCCCGTTTTCTGGATATATAACTAATGTATACGTAGAAAACAAAAAAGGATTACTAAGCAACGAAAAAACTATTGTTTTGCGTATATCAAACGAATATTACATACCTAAAGAAGTAAAAGAAAGAGCTTATTTATCTGTAGTTTATGGGCGTCAAGTAGATGCTGGTGCAATTGATTCATCTTTAGTTAATAAGCAACCTAGAATGTTGCTAATATATTATATTGTAATTACATCAAATGGACAAATAATGTTTAACAAACTAACAGAATATACAAATAACGCAACAGATTGGAAATCAATCCGACCTTTATACATAGAAAAAGGTGAACACTTAGGACGATTTCTACAACCAAGTGGTGTGGTTGGATGTTTCTTTAATCGTCAACTTTTATGGATTAAAACAGAACCATATGAAAAGAAACTAAATATGGGAGAAATTGTAGGATATTTAACATAAATATTAATAATTAATATTAATATTTTCAAGAGTGTAAATTAATATTAT
>Ga0209541_10003210_pt1 | contig 30269 bp, 28 predicted proteins | sample RifCSPlowO2_01_FD_184027 | JGI IMG/M metagenome (GOLD analysis project Ga0209541, IMG submission 184027) | Groundwater microbial communities from Rifle, Colorado - Rifle CSP2_plank lowO2_0.1 (SPAdes) (version 2) | ecosystem: Environmental > Aquatic > Deep subsurface > Groundwater | place... | reverse complement strand
TCTTTTAAGTTAATTACTATCAAACCTGCGAGGTGACGAGCAGGTTAAGGATAAATTCTTAATTCAAAATATTTAAAAACCACGATTACATTGAAATAACACAAAAGATGGCAGAAAAAAAAAGAGGAGAGGCATTAACCATAGCATTAGTTGTTGTGGCTATTATTGTTGTTGTAGGAGGAATATTTTTGTATTTGAAATATTCTGGAGGCAGTGATGATAGTGTAGTGAGAATATTTCCGTCAATAAAAATAAGCCCTGGAGCAGAATTTAAAGTTGAGTATCATGTTAATTTGAATTCAAGCCAAGGATATTATTTGTTTGAAGATGCTGTGCCTAAAGAAATTCAGGTAATTGATTGCCAGACTGATGTCAATAACAAAATAAAAAATGTTGTGATACAGGGAGCAACAAGTAGAGTATATATATGCACTTTAAAAGCACCTACAAATTCTGGAAAATATTCTTTTAAAGGAGAGTATGTTTTAAGTAATATGAAAAGCCCTTCAAAAATAAAAGGGGAAAGTAGCATAGTTGTTTCTTGAAGATTCTGTTAGTTTAAAATATAGTAAATTAAGTTAAAATTATATTGTATGATGACATTTTTAGTTATTAGTTAATGTCAAGAACTATCAGTTACAGACTGATGGTATGTTGTTTTTCTGATTCTTGAACACCCTAAAATTTCACGAACATTATTATATACCAACCACTCATTAAAGATGAGTGGAATTTTGGGATTATAAAAAAAGATAAAATTAACAAGATAACTAAAACCCTCAACGATTAATAATTGCTGTTTTTTAATTAAAAAAGTTGTATAATTAATTTAACAAAACAGAAAATAAATTAATAAATATCTTTGAAATACTTTGTTAATTAAGCTATGTGCAAAAGGATTTATTTAATTAGTGTAATCTTTTGTAAAACTGCTTAATGTAAAATTTATTTTCTAATAAATTCACGAGACCTAAGAAAATTTCTAATTAAATTTTCTTGGCCCAGAAAATCTCTTTTGCAGATTTTCTCTGGTTTTTTAGAAATTAGTTAATTTGTATATTAGTATCCTAGGCGAAGTCGAATGTTCTGTCTTTGACAAACAATTATAATAATAACAAAATCAGGGCATGAGTAGAGCATTATCTATATTAAGATATAATTTTATCTAACATTTCAATAATATTTATAAAGCTGATTAATCTATTGAATAATATATTGTAGTTAGTATAAGATATATTCAAAAAATGAAAAGAGGAATTAAAAGAGGCAAAATAAAAAGCAATTCTTTACTATTGACCGGAATTATTTTTATTATTCTTATTATTTTTTCATTATTTTTTTCATCTTTAATCTCAAAAACTTACATCAAATCAGCTGACTCTGCAAGTTACAGCAAAATCACAGGTTTTGCTATGGCAGATGGTTCAAAAGTATCAAGAGATTTTAACCAGTCAACAGTTATTATTGGAGGTTATGTAAATGTGTCTATTATTGTCACACTAACCCAAAATCCTCTTCAAAATCACAGTTATTATCTTATAGATGAAAAAGTGCCTAATGGTTTTACAATAATAAGTGCTTCAGGAGGAGCAAATTTATCTGAATCTGGGCATTTAAAATGGGTTGTAATACAAAATGCAGCATCAATCAATTACTCGTATATAGTAAGAGCTCCGCTATCTCCAACATTTGATAATTTTAACGGAACTTATTTTATTGAAGGGATGAGCAATTCAAGTGAAATAGAAGGAGCAAAAAATGTGATAGTTGTTACATGTATTCCTTCTACAGAAGTTTGCGATGGTTTAGATAATGACTGCAATGGTGTTATAGATAATATCAATAGACTATGCAATGTAAATCACACTGGAATTTGTGCTGTTGGCAGTGAAATATGCACTTTAGGTGTGTGGAATGACTGCCCTGCTCCACAAACAGAAATATGTGGCAATAATATAGACGAGAATTGTGATGGCTCTGACACTCAATGTCTGCCCTGTGTATTAACAAGTGCAACTTGGAACCAGACAACTGCAAATGAAGGAAGCAAAGTTAATTTATTTGTTCAGGGAACTAATTGCGGTGGAAAGATAATTAATTTTTCAGTTTTGGAAGATGATATTGCTTTTGATAATCCTGCTAACATAAATCCACCAATAGCGTCATTTATAGGAAGTTTAGCAACTTCAAATTGGACAGCAGAATGGGAGTGTGATGGACAAACTTTTTTTGGTTGCACAGGAGGAAATCCTGAATATTATTTTATTACAACTCTTGTTTCAAATAGCAGTGTGAGCATTAACAGTTTGAATTATGCAGGTGGTATATTAACAACAATTTCAGTGTGCCGAGATAATGACAATGATGGTGATAGTTATTATGGTGTATTAGGGTGTGGCACTCCTCAAGATTGCAATGATAATAATGCAAATATAAATCCAGGAGCAACAGAAATTTGCAATAATGGACCAGATGATGATTGTGATGGAAATATGGATTGCTTTGATACTGATTGTTTAAGCAATCCAATTTGTTTTACTACATATTATTGTGATTCAGACAATGACACTTATTTTAGTTCAACAATAAGCGAAATTTGTAATACATTTAATTGCATGCCAGCAGGTTGTCAAATATCTCCTGGAAGTGATTGTGATGACAATAATAATTTGACTTATCCAGGAGCAATAGAGATTTGCGATGGTTTGGACAATGATTGTAGTTCTGGCACTTTAGATGGTTCAGGACAAACACCCCCTAATAATTCTAATCAATCTGGAGTTTGTTTAAACAGCAAAAAATCATGCACAGGCGGTAGCTGGAACGATGATTATACAGGTGTTTCTCAATATGAGAATCCAGAAACAACAAAATGCGATGATTTGGACAATGACTGTGATAATCAAATAGATGAAGTATTCAGTAATGACACTTGCAGTTTTGTATGTTTAAAAAGCGGATTTAATTGGACTGGTAATCTAGGAAGTTTAAATTGCTGTGGTAATAATGTTAATGAGGATAGTCCTTATCAAACAACAGAATCTAATTGTAATGATGGAAGAGATAATGATTGCGATGGACAAATTGATTTAGTAGATACTAACTGTTATGCTTGTACTCCATTAACAAAACAGAATTGTTTAAAGCAAGAAGGAGTGTGTTTTGGTTCTCAAGAAACATGCAATGCTTTGGGGCAATGGCTTGGATGTGATTATTCAATCATTCCCGATTATGATGGATTTGTTGAGATAAGGTGTGATGGAAAAGACAATAATTGTAATGGGCAAATAGACGAAAATGTGAAAACAACTTATTATGGAGATGAAGATAGAGATAATTATGGAAATGCAACAAATACAACTTTAGCATGCTCTAAACCTGCAGGTTATATGAGTAACAGCAATGACTGCAATGACAATAATAATTTAATTTATCCAGGAGCAAATGAATTATGCAATGGCATTGATGATAATTGTGCAAATGAGATAACTGATGAAATAGGTGTTTGTTCTGCTGTTATATACTATTGTGATTTAGATAATGATAATTATGTTAGTTCAACAATAAGCGAAATTTGTAATACATTTAATTGCATGCCAGCAGGTTGTCAAATACTTCCTGGAAGTGATTGTGATGACAATAATCCAAATCTAAATCAGAAAATTTCCTGTAATTATGATGGTAGTTCATGCGGAATTACAAATTACAGTTTATGTGTTTTATCATGCCCAATTCCTCCACGAGAAAATTGCCTTGATATCACAGATAATGATTGTGACAGTCTTATTGATGGAAATGACCCTGAATGCAGTGGTGACGAGGATAATGATGGAGTAATTGATGATTTAGATTGCAATGACAATAATAATCTAATTGGTGTGTGTGTTAGTTGCAGTGTTTGTAATATCACTACAATAGGAATTGGAAATGGAGCGTGCATACCAGGAATACCTAAACCAAAAATGTACAAGTATGAAAATTCAATAACAACTGATTTAACCAATAAAAACTTATTGAACAACATATCAAATTTCAGTATTGGCATACCAAATATTTCAAAAGTTGATTTTATAGATGATGTAAGATTATTTAGGAATGTTTCAGGAACCTGTGAGATACTGGACTTTGACGCTTACATAAATATTTCTGCAGGAAAAGTTGATATCAAGTCTGAAAATCTTCCAGAATTAAACAAATCAGCAATAATAACAATGTACAAAATAAATTTAATTGGTCCTTATATAATAATTGATGGTGAAAAATGCACTGAATGCAGTATAATAAGTTATTCTAATAACACTTTAATGTTCAGGGTTTCTCATTTTAGCGAGTATTCTGTTGCTGGAATGTCTTCTATAACCGGAAAAGTTGTTTATGAAGTTAGAGGATGTGGAGATGGAATTTGTGACTCTGTTTCTGGTGAAACATGTGGAACCACAAATAATGCTCCTGAATGCAATGCTGACTGCTCAACTTGTCCAGCTCCACCTCCAAGTGGTGGAGGAGGTGGGACCCCTTCAAGTGGTGGAGGAGGTGGGACTCCTCCTACTTCTAAAAATTTCAACTTAAGTACAGAAGAATTATCTATAAAATTGACTCAAGGAGAATCAAAATCACTTTCATTTAGTGTAACAAACATGATTGATTCTTCAAATTTTGAAGTTAGCTCTAATTTAAATGAAATAACATTTCCTGAAAGCACTTTTACTTTGATAAAGGATGAATCAAAAACAGTTAATATAACTATAAATGTTGATGCAAGCAAGCCTTATGGTATTTATGTTGGAAAAATTTATGTTAAATCTGGAAGCATAACAGAGGAGATTTTAATTTCTATTGAGGTTGTTTCAGCAGATTCTCTATTTGATGTTGTACTAACAATACCTATTAAATATATGTATATTTTACCTGGAAAAAAGCTTATCAGCGATGTAACCTTGACAAGACTTGCAGGATTAACAGGAAGTAATGATGTAATTTTGACTTACATAATCAAGAATGAATTTGGAGATATAATATTCTCTGAGAATGAGCAAAAAACCATTACAGAAACCTTAACAAGTATTAGCAAGGAGATTTTGATTCCTAAAGAGGAGGAATATGGGAAACATGTATTCTATGTTCAGCTTGATTATACAGGGAAAATTGCAAGCGCAAGCCAGTGGTTTAATGTTGGGACAAAGAGCAAATTAGTGGGAATAATTTTTTGGATTATTACTATTGTTGTGATAATTGCAATAGCCGCAGTTGTTTATGTTATTTATTTAAGAAAAAGAGCAGAAAACTACGAGATAATAAAAAAAGGTTTTTAGTTTTCTTAATGTTCAATGTTAAACTTAATATTTTATGAGAAAACTTACTTACTCTACTTTAATTTATACCAACTATTAACTCTAAAAACAAATGTTAATGAGTTCAAATTTTTTATTATGATTTATGGTTTAAATTTCTCAGATTTTTTAATAGTTAACCTAAAAAAATAAAATATCAAAAGTTAAGGTTAACAAGCACTAACATACAACTAGCGTTTTAGAGACTGATAATTGAGTGAAAAAGAATTTAACTATCTGTTAATAGATGAGAAATTAGTTTCATTGTGCTGTTAATATTTGATAAGCTCATGAATTTTTATAATTAATAATCTACATCAGTCTGCGACAATATGAGCACAAAATATAATTAAATTTGTATTGAAAGTTTACTCTTTTAATGAAATATTACAAAAGCCATTTATTCTTTCTTTATCTCTTGGGTCTTTCCAGTTAGGAAGGGTTTGAATTATTGCTCCTGTTATTGGTTTTATATCCACAATAGTATTATTATTACAAACAATCTCATAATCCTGGCAATAAGTTTCATTGCAGATTGCTTTTGTGTATGTGTAATTATAATTTTTATCTCTATCATATTCTTCAGTGAGCTTTCCCGTTATAGTGCTTTGAAATAGAGAAAAAAATAAAATTCCGAGTAAAATTATCAATGCTAAACTTAGTGACATTAATTTTGTTAGTTTTTTCATAAATAATTGAGAACATTATGGTATTTAAACTTATCGTTTATAGTTACTACAAAGGAGTAACTGTATTATTAGTATTTGTTGATGAATTTTGTGTAATAATAAGGTGATGTTGATTAAGATTTAAGGTTTGGTTTGAATAAAATAGATTTTTTAAATATATCTCTTTTTATATTTTACCGACGACAAACGCTTTTTTTTGATGGGAAAGATTTATAAATGATTATCTGTTTTTTATGGTTAAAGCCAGTAATATAAAACAGATTATCTGTTCTTAATTAAACAAAAAATAAAAAATTTAGCAAAAACATTAAAATGGCAGAAAAATATGATGCATCTAACATAAAGGTATTAGAAGGATTAGAAGGGGTGAGACTCCGCCCCTCAATGTATATAGGTTCAACAAGCAAAGATGGTTTGCATCACTTGGTTTATGAGGCAGTTGACAATTCTGTTGATGAAGCTCTTGCCGGCTATTGTAAAGAAATAATTGTCACACTAAACAAAGATAGCTCTGCGACAGTTGAAGATGACGGTAGAGGTATACCTGTTGATATTCACCCAACATACAAAGTTCCTGCTGTTCAGCTTGCTCTAACAAAACTTCATGCAGGAGGAAAATTTGACAAAAAATCTTATCTTATTTCAGGAGGGTTGCATGGAGTTGGAATCTCTGTTGTTAATGCCTTATCTAAGAAAATAATTGTTGAAATAAAGAAAAAAGGAAAGATTTACAGTCAGGAATATTCAAGAGGAGAGGTTAAAACAAAATTAAATACAATTGGAAGCTGTAATCCCAATGAAACAGGGACAAAGGTGACATTCTGGCCTGATGAAACTATTTTCTCAAATATTGAATTTGATTACAAATTTCTTGAGAACAGATTAAGGGAGATAGCTTTTTTAAATTCAGGATTGAAAATTATTCTTATTGATGAAAAAAAAGACAAAAAAGAGGAATTCATGTATTCAGGAGGATTAATTGAGTTTGTAGGCTGGATAAACAAATCAAAAGAAGTTCTTCATAAACCAATCTATTTTAAAAGAGAGATGGACAATACTGTTACAGAAATCTGCATACAATACAACAATTCTTACAAGGAAAATATTTTTGGATTTGTGAACACAATCAACACTGTTGAGGGAGGGACTCATGTTTCTGGATTTAAAACAGCTCTTACAAGAGTTATTAATGATTATGCAAAGAAAAAGGGAATTTTGAAGAATAATGGAAAGGATGAAGAAAGTTTTTCAGGAGATGATGTAAGAGAGGGTTTGACTGTGATTATAAGCATTAAAATTCCGCACCCTCAGTTTGAAGGGCAAACAAAAACAAAGCTTGGAAACAGCGAGGTAAAGGGAATTGTTGACTCAACTGTTACGTCTGCTTTATCTGAGTTTTTTGAAGAAAATCCCAATATTGCAAAAAAGATAACAACTAAAGTAATGGATGCTGCAAGAGCAAGATTAGCTGCAAAAAAAGCCAAGGATTTAATAAGAAGAAAAAGTGCCTTTTCCCTTGGAGGTTTGCCTGGAAAACTCGCTGATTGTTCGAACAAAAAATCAGAGGATACTGAACTTTTCATCGTCGAAGGAGAGAGCGCCGCGGGTAGTTCAAAAATGGGAAGAGATAGAAATATTCAGGCAATACTTCCATTAAAAGGAAAAATTTTGAATGTTGAGAAAGCAAATATAACAAAGGCATTTTCAAGCGAGGAAATTGCTAATATGATAACAGTAATCGGAACAGGTGTCGGAGAGCAGTTTGATATAGAAAAGCTTAGGTACAAGAGAATAATTTTAATGTGCGATGCTGATGTTGACGGAGAGCATATAAAAACACTTCTTTTAACTTTCTTTTTCAGATTTATGCCTAAATTAATTGAAAATGGAAATATTTATGTAGCTCTTCCGCCTTTATACAGAATAAGGAAAGGAAAAGATTTTTATGTTTATTCTGAAGAAGAGCTTAAAAAAAGCGTTGAGAAAGTAGGGAATGCAGACATCACTAGGTTTAAGGGGTTAGGAGAAATGGATTCGAATCAGCTTTGGGATACAACAATGAATCCAAAGACAAGAAAGATAAAAAAAATATTCATTGAAGATGCTGTTGAAGCTGACAGGACTTTTTCAATGTTAATGGGAGATGATGTCCAGGCTAGAAAAGATTTCATCTCAGAAAATGCAAAGGAGGCTAATCTGGATATTTGATTTTAAAAAATGATAAAAGCATATTTTTTTGATTGGGCTGGCACACTTGGGAAAATTGTTGAAGATTCAAAAATAAGTGATCTTCTAACAAAAGAAGAATATTATTCAATGATGACGGGGGAATTTGAAAGAGTGGATTTCAGTGATGATAAAAAAAGAAAAATCGTTTATTTTAATCTTATTAATGCGAGGCACTCTCTTTTTAATGATACAGAAAGAGTAATAAACAAATTAAGGCCAAACTATAAGATTGCTGTAGTATCAAACATGTATGACATAACTGCAAAACAAATCAGGAGCCTTTTTTCTGATTTTCTTAGGAGATTTGATGTTGTAACTCTGTCTGCTGAAGTCGGAACAGAGAAACCAAGCCCTGATATTTTCATTCACACACTTCATAAGTTAAATAAATTTTACAATTCTAATATTTTTCTTAGTGAAGTCATGATGATAGGAGACAAGCAAGATAAAGATATAGAACCTGCTTTAAACTTGGGAATGCAGGCAAGATTAATTGACAGAAATAATCAAAATTTAATAGACATAATAAAAAATGCCAAAAAGCAAGATAAAAACACCTGACTGGATTTTGAAAGGAAAAGAAAAACCTAATGATAAAAAAGAAAAGAGCAGAACTTTCAAAATCAGGAAATGCCCAAAATGCGGAAGCGACAATGTTGGAGTTGTTCTTGGGGGAGAAGAAGGAAAAGGAACAGGAGAATGGGAATGCAAAAAGTGTAAATGGGTCGGAAAAAATATTGACAAAAAAGAAATATCTGAGGAAGAATTTATGAAATATTTGGATGAAAAAGAGGAGGAGATGAGTTGAAGATGATTGAAGATAAATTAAAAGATATTATTGGAGAAGAAGTAATAATTGGTTTTGGTAGTAATAACGAGAGACTTGTTCTATTATGTGGTAAAGAGGGAATGACTCTTTATACTTCTAATAAAGGTATAGAAGTTGGAGAAAACGAAAAAATTACAACAAAAATAATACCTCTGGGAATTAAATGTGAAAGATATTTAGTTATTAAAAATCTAAGACTATCTCTTCAATTAGGAAAACATAGGTTTCTAACAGCAGTATATTGTAATGATAATAAAGGAATTAATTTACATGTTATTTATTTACCTGACGAAAAAGATTTAAAATATAATACTAGCGAATTTATGAATAAATGTGGAAATAGAGGATTAATGTAAAATGCCACAAGAAGAAAAACAAAATGATGAGGAAAAAGTAAAAAGTGTAATTAATACAGAAGTTTCTGAAGAGATGAAAAAATCTTACTTAAATTATGCCATGTCTGTTATTGTTTCAAGGGCAATTCCTGCTGTTGAAGACGGCTTAAAACCTGTTCAGAGAAGAATTCTGTATTCTATGAACCTTATGGGCTTGAAACCAGGCACACAAACAAAAAAATCAGCGAGAATTGTTGGAGATGTTATTGGTAAATATCACCCTCATGGAGATGTTGCTGTTTATGACACAATGGTAAGAATGGCTCAGGACTTTAGTTTAAGGTATCCTTTAATTTTCGGGCAGGGAAATTTTGGCTCAATTGATGGAGATGCTGCAGCTGCGTACCGTTATACTGAGGCACGATTAATGCCGATTGCAATAGACCTACTTCAAGATATTGATAAAGAAACAGTAAAATTTGTCCCTAATTACGATAATTCTTTAAAAGAACCAGAACTTCTTCCAGGAAAACTTCCAGCACTGATGCTAAATGGAGCTTCAGGTATTGCTGTTGGTATGGCAACTAACATCCCCCCACATAATTTGAGAGAAGTATGTGATTCTGTTATTGCTTATATAAAAAACCCAAACATAAGTTTTGAAGAGCTTTGTAATATTATTACAGGCCCTGATTTTCCAACAGGAGGAATAATTCAGGGAGACATGCTTGAATTATATAAGACAGGAAGAGGAAAGTTGATAATGCGTGGAAAAACAAGCATTGAGACTCAAAAAAACAAAGAATCAATTATAATCACAGAAATTCCCTATCTTTTGAACAAATCAGATTTAGTGACGCAGATAGCAAATATGATACAACTAAAAAAAATACAGAATATTTCTGATTTGAGAGATGAGAGTTCTAAAGGAAAGATAAGAATAGTTCTTGAGCTCAAAAAAGAAGTGAACTCTAAATTTGTAATTAATTCATTGTACAAATATACAAGGCTTCAGGATTCTTTTAGCGTGAATTTTCTTGCACTTGTCGGCAATCAGCCTAAAATATTAAACCTAAGAGATGTTCTGGAAGAGTTTGTAAGTTACAGGAAACAGATACTCACAAACAGAACAAAATATGACTTAAAAAAAACAAAAGAAAGGCAAGAAATTGTAGAAGGGCTTTTGATAGCTCTTAAAAATATAGATGATATTATAAGTATTATTAAAAAATCAAAGAATGTTGCAGAGGCTTCTGATTCTCTAATGAATAAATTTAAGCTTACAAAAAAGCAATCACAGGCTATACTTGAAACAAAACTTCAGCAACTGACTTCTTTGGAGCATGATAAATTAAAAAAGGAATCTGTTGAATTAAAGGATAAAATCATAGAGCTTGAAAAAATTTTAGGGGATGTAAAAGAAATCTTAAAAATAATAGTTAAAGAAACTAGTGAACTGAAAAATAAATATGGAGATAATAGAAGAACTCAAATACTTCAGAGAATTTCTGAGATTTCTGAAAAAGATCTTGTCCAGAAAAAAGAAGTTGTTGTAACTATAACAGACAAAGGTTATTGCAAAAGAATGGATTTAACAACTTACAAGGAACAGAAAAGAGGAGGGAAAGGAGTTGTTGGTAGTGGTTTGGCAACAGGAGATTTTGTAAAACAGTTAATCACATGTTCTACTCACGATTATCTTATTTTTTTCACTACAAGAGGAAGGGTTTTGTGGCTAAAAGCATACGATATTCCCTCTGTTGAGAGATACAGCAAAGGAAAGGCGATAATTAACATGCTTAATTTAAAAGACGAGAAAATTACAAATGTTATTTCTGTTAACAAGTTTGATGATTATTTGTTCATGGTTACAAAAAAAGGAATAGTAAAAAAAATATCTTTAAGCCATTTTTCAAAACCACGAGCATCAGGAGTAAGGGCTATTAACCTTCCTGCAGACAATTCAGATATGCTGATTGATGTAAGAGTTGTGAAAAAAGGGCAAGAGGTTTTGATTGCAACAAAAAAAGGGCAGGCAATTAGGTTTAACAGCGATGACATTAGAGATATGGGAAGAGCAAGTTATGGTGTTGCGGGCATAAAATTAGACAAAAATGATGAAGTTGTCAGCCTTGAAATTTTAGAAACACAGACAATTTTGACAATAACTAAAAGGGGTTATGGGAAAAGAACATCTGTTAGCGATTACAGAAAAACAGCAAGAGCTGGGAAAGGAGTTATTAACTTGAAGATAACAGAAAAAACAGGAGATGTTGTAAACACTGTGACTGTGAATGAAAATGACAGCATTATAATCACAACAGCAAAAGGAATTGTGATAAGGACTTCATTGAAGAATATTAGAATTATGGGAAGAGCAACTCAAGGAGTTAGGATTGTGAAATTGCAGCAGGATGATTTTGTTACAGACCTTGTTAAGGTTCCAGAGCCAGAAACAAACGGGAATAACAGTGAGTGAGTAATTAATGTTAAGTAATATGTTGCCTGCAAAATAAACTAATGACTATAAATTATATAGGATTTAAGTAAATGGTATATAAAGCAGATTATAATTACTAATATAATCAACTGAAAATATAGCCCCTAACTTTTTTGTGTGTTAATAGAAATTATTTATAAATTAGAGTACTTAACATTCTAACATATTTTGTTTTGGGAATTAGAATTATTAGATGTTAACATTAATTTGAGAGTGAAGCGAGCAGATAATTTTTGTTAATAGCATAAAAATTACTTAAACAGGATTTATTTCTCATACAATTCCAAATAACTATTGACAATTGCCCTTTTTATTTCAGGATGTTTTTTTTCGAGTTCGTCAATAAATGAACTGATTTTGTCTTTTTTTGTTTTTTTGGACTTAATTTTTAGATTTCTTAATTTTGCATACAGCAAAATTTCATCGTCAGTTAATAGATAAAGGGGTTTGATAATTTTTTTATCAACTGGAAACAATTTTTTTAATTTTGATGCATTGTTTTTAATTAGGATATGAACAATTTTATCTGATTCAATGTCTAAAGTATTTGATAGTGCTATCTTGTTGGCTTTTTTATTACTCACCTTCATAACACTAATTACTCCTTTGTTTACAAACAAATTTAATAAGTCTTCAAGAACAACATCCCTAAAACCACCTTTGCTTTTATAGCTAACAACATCCCCCTTTTTTATCATATCAAATTTTCTAATAGTGTAAAGGAATTTTTTTTGAAAATATTTAATAAAACACCCTTTGCACAATTTTTTCTTGTTTGTAAATTCATACACAGGCTTTAAATTACATTGTTTGCACATGACAACAAATAAATTAAGGGAGTTATTAAAGTTTCTGACATTGCTACCCACTTCTTTCGCATATTTATACTACCTGTTAATCCAAAAAACTTCAATATAGATTAATCAATGAATAATCAATCTTGTAAATTATCAATAAGCATTAAGATATTAGATTGTCTTAAAATAAACTATATGTTTTAATTTATAATTTATGTTCATCAAACCTTTTTCTTTGTTCCAAGTCCCCTTTCTTTGAGTAAGCAATTATCAACTCATTAACTTTTTCCTTCACCTTTTTACTTGGTTTGTCTAGCATAATCGCACTTGGGCCAATACAACCTGGAACAATTAGATTATATCTTTTACCTATTTTTTCGATTATCTTATTTTCATTTTCATTTCTCCCCATAACAACCCAGCAATTATCAATAAAGAAATGCCTACCAACTCCTATAAGATTTGTATTATGTTCATTTAAACCTCTTTTTAATAAGGTTTGCAGTCTTTTTTTTAACTGCTCTTCACACAACAAACACCCCCCTGCAGGAGAAGGATAGCTTATTTTGAATTTTTCTGCGAGTTCTATTTGTTTCTTTCTCTGTCTTCCTTGGATGTCATAAAGCTCTTTTCTATTAACTGTTCTCTCTTTTTCTGCCTGTGTTTCAGGCAATAATTTTGCAGACAAAGGCCTTAAAAGCCTTCCTTTAAGTTCTGATTTTTCTTCAATAATATTCATTGCTTTTTTCATTTGAGACATTGGACGTTCTCCAATCACTTCGCCTGTTACAACTAACTCAATCTCATTGATATCAGCAAACTCTTTTGCTTTTTTGAACATAAAAATCCTGCAATCAATGCAAGGGTTTATTCCAGAGCCAGTTCCATGCTCTGCTTTTTTTATTACATTAAGATACTCCTTCAGCAATTCTCCTTTTGTGCAGTCAAAAATTTTTAATTTTATATCCTGTATTTGCGAGAAATTAAAAGCGCATCCTTCATTGCAGCATCCTGTTCCAAAAGGAAGCTTGAAAAACAATGCAATTATCTCAAATCCCTGTCCTTGCATAATTTTAAGTGCTAATCTGCTGTCTAAACCACCTGAAAACAAGACAACACATTTTTTTGCTTTACTTTTCTTCATGAAAAAACTAGATATAATCAGTATAAAAATGATTTGATATCAAAACATTTTAAAGGATAGGACAATTTAAATACAACATGAAATTTTTAGGATATGCCACTTGCTGGACACGCCCAAAAGGAACATTAATTGAAATTTATTTGTTAAATATTAAAGGAATCAGGTCATATTGGTGCAATGATTGTAAAAACAGCTGTGATAATTTTGAGTTTTTAACAAAATACAAGGTAAAAAATTTGCATAGAAGAAGTTTGAAGAATTTTGTGCTGAAAAATTAAAAAAGTATGTTCTGAATCAAAATAATATTTATATAGGTCTTTCTTTTAAAATCAATATGGGTTATTTTTGCAAGTCATCTTATGAACTGTCTGATGAAAAACTGAGAAGACTAAGTTCTAATTTAAAAAATTGTGAGATTAGATATATTGGTAAAGTAAAAGGAGAGAATAGATTTGACTATTATATAGAAAAAGATAGTTTATCACCTAGAGAAAAAGAATTAATAGAGGAATCTGATTTAAGATTCTTTGGACACTAAAATTTATTTCTTCTTACTCTTTTTAATATCTTTGATTTTTTCAACTTCTTTTTTCACTATCTCTTTAACTTCTTCTTTAGAAATTTCCTTGCTTCCTTCATCTTCTTTTTGAAGTTTAGAAAAGATATTTGATATCTTGAATCCAACTTTAAATAATTTTAAGATAATCCCTATTGCTAAAATTATTATCCCTATAATAAAAGTGATTAAGATAACTGAATTTAGTTGAACAAGCACAAAATTAAACATATCAAAACTAGAATCAAATTCTGTAAAAAAAGATAAAGTTGATAGAGCTAATTTTAAAAAGAATGCTGATGATAATTTTAATAACATAGATGAAAGTACTAACAAACTTCCTATGATAACTGGGAAATTGCTCTTTTTTTCAGCTAAAAGGAATATTAATATAATCAAAACAATAGAAAGAGATAATATAAGGTAAAATTTGCTGTTCCAATAATCCTGTGCTTGTTTGGAAAATAAAAAAAGAGGGTCTTTTTGTTTAAAACAATCCCAAAAATTACAATTATAATCTTTGTAATAGGATTTTTCTATTAGGGAATTAATCCCATAATCAATGACAGATTCTGGACCCTGCGAGACAACATCACATGGAATTGAAAAAACATAATTAAAATCCCCTGAATTTTCATTGCTAAAAACATATTCTGAATTATTTTGGCAGTATGATTCCATAACCCAAAATTCCTGATTTATATTTTGCCTTAAGTTATTTTTCTCTACAATGTCTGTAATAATAGGCTTTAATTCTGTCTGCACATTATTATAATCTAAAGACAAATTAAAAGCAAAGAATAAATTTCCAGCTAAAAACAACAAAAAAAGCAACACACTTGCAATAACAAGCAAGCCACCTCTTATCAATCCCATAAATTAGTTGAGGAGAAAGGAGTTTATAAATTTAGGGTTGTGTTTGTACTTATTCAATTTTGTATTAGAATATAACACAAAATAAAAATTATCTGCTCGTGAACCCGCAGATTGATTAGCAATTAATGTAAAAAGTACATTAGGACTAATATATAATAATATACAGCATTTTACAATTAACAGACAATAAAATAATGCGACAATTATTTAAGTCTTTTATAACTAATTAACAGAATAATGAACTATTTTTTATAATTATAATAATCTTTATAAAAACAGGATTACATATAAAAATATGGAAGAAGAGAATATACTCAAAAAAATAATTCTCTCAAGAGAAAATGCTGAGTATCTTTTAGGCAAGGGAATTGCAAATAAGAGGGGAATTTATTTAGGGAGTATCACAAAACTTATGAACGATGGTCTTCGATTAGATACAGGCGCATATATACTTTATGATTGTTGTTTGAATAATTATGAAATTGTTAAGCCAGTGGGAAAGAATAAAGAAAGTTAATTCTCTTGGAATATGTCAAGAACCATATAATAAATTGTATGGCATGTCTGGTTCTTGAGCATGTTCATGAATTCCAAAGTAAGGAATTTACATAAAAAACAATTCTTGACATATTAATCTATGAATAAAATTAGCTAATATAAAAAACTTAGAGATATAATTAACAAAAATCTTTTTCTATTTCAGGCCAATAAAGGTCACCATATCTTAAATATTGGGGGTTATGTGGTACATCGCAACCTTCATATCTTGGGCATTTTTCACAACCCTTTCCATGATGTGTATTAATTGTATTTTGAATAATAAATTTATTTAATCTGCTTCTGCAATGCAAATATTCGTCTCTTGTTAGCAAATTATTTTTGTGCATTTTAATTTACATCCTCTCCAAAATCTTAATTCTCTCGTTTATATTAGGATGCGTACTTCCTAGATTTTTAAAAGGATTTGAAAAAAACAAAGGAGCAACTGCTTTGCTGATTTTTTTTTCTGGAGATGCATATTCACTATGTATTTTTTTAAGGGCTTTTATAAGTCCAGGAGGGTATCTTGTGAATTTTACAGAAGACGCATCTGCAGCAAACTCTCTTTTTCTTGAGATTGCCATCTGGACAAGATAAACAACAATAGGAGCAAGAATAGCCATTAAAACTCCGATTAACAAAAGAATAGCATTTCCTTTTCCCTCTCTATTACCTCCTTTAAACCACAAGCTTCTTAGAAAGATTTCAGATATAATTGCAATCATTCCAACCATTACAGCAACCAGAGTCATATACCTTATGTCATAATTTGCTATGTGACTTAACTCATGCCCTATAACTCCTTCTAATTCATTTTTGTCAAGTTTCTCCAAAGCTCCTGTTGTAACACAAATAACAGAGTTTTCTGGATTGCGTCCAGATGCAAATGCATTTATCTGAGGAGAATCCATGACATAAAGTTGTGGCATTGGCATTCCGCTTGCTAATGTTAAGCCTTCAACAGAATTATAATATTGTCTGTATTCACTTTTATTCGCCTTTCTTGCACTAACACTTAATATTGCTATCTTGTCTGATTTGTAATAACTTAAAAGAATATAACTTATTGAAAAGATAATTGAGATAATTATTATAACAAAGAAAAACCCAGGCTCAAATGCAAAAGATATAACATAGCCGAAAACAACAAATATTATGAATATTATTATCATTAAAAAAACTGACTTCATTTTGTTTTTTGAGATTTGGTCTCTGAAATCTACTCTTTGATATTTGTCTGACATCATAGAAATAAACATCATGGGTTTTTAAAAGTTAGGAAAACCAAAATCTTAAATACTTTAGAAAAAGGTATAAAACATATATTCTTTATCCTTGATTACGAAGATGACGCAGATAACTATTTCACAACAGAGAAATGAGAAAGACATAACAGATATTTTGCACCCCTTTGTTAAAGAGTGGTTTTTTTCAAAATTTAAAAATTTCTCTCTCCCTCAGAAATACGGAGTTTTGAGTATCTGGGAAAGAAAGAACATCTTGATTTCAGCACCAACAGGAGGAACAAAAACACTTACAGCATTTTTATCAATATTAAACTATCTTGTTATACTGGCTGAAGAAGAAAAACTTGAAAACAAAGTATATGCAGTTTACAGCTCTCCTTTAAAGGCATTGAGCAATGATGTTTTCAAGAATTTAATAGAGCCTCTTGAGCAAATCAATAGTATTGCAGAGTCTCATGGAAAAAACCTGCAAAAAATAAGGGTTGGCTTGAGAACAGGCGATACTTCTCAAAATGAAAGAGCTAAAATGGCAAAAAAAGCCCCGCATATAATGGTAACAACTCCTGAAACATTTGCTATTGTTCTTACGAGTAAAAAATTTGTTGAATATTTTCATGCTGTTGAGTTTTGCATTGTTGATGAGATTCATGCTCTTGGCAATAAGCGAGGAGTTTACTTGAGTTTAAGCCTTGAAAGGCTGAATGAACTTAGTAAAATTTGGCCAGTGAAAATAGGTTTGAGTGCAACAATTGAGCCATTAGAAGAAGTTGCCAAATTCCTTGTTGGTATTGATGAAAGGGATAAAAATAGAAAAATTGAAATAGCAAAGGTCCAATTTAACAAAAAAATTGACATAGATGTCTTAAGCCCTGTTCCTGATTTAATTGTAAGCGAGAATCCGCATAATGAAATGTATCATCTGGTAAATAAATTAATCAAAGAGCACAAAACAACACTGATTTTTACAAACACTCGCTCAGCTACAGAAAGAATTGTTAATTATTTAAAAGACAAGTTTCCTACAGAGTACGGAGAGTATAATATAGCAGCCCACCATTCTTCTTTAAGCAAGACGCATAGGTTTGATATTGAGCAGAGATTAAGAGAAGGAAAATTAAAGGTTGTTGTTTGTTCTACTAGTTTAGAATTAGGAATTGACATTGGTTATATTGATTTAGTTATATTATTAGGCTCTCCAAAATCCTCTTCGAGGGCTCTGCAGAGAATAGGAAGAGCTGGACACAAACTTCATGACACTGCAAAAGGCAGATTTATAGTCTTGGATAGGGATGATTTGTTAGAGTGCTCTGTAATTCAAAAAGAAATGATAGAAGGAAAAATCGACAAAATACAATTTCCGCGCAACTGTCTTGATGTTCTTTCTCAGCAGATTTACGGAATGGCCATTCATAAAATATGGGGTGTTGATGAACTTCTAACAACTATCAGAAAAAGCTATTGCTATTATGACTTAAGCAAAGATGATTTTTTCTCTATTATAAGTTATCTTTCTGGTGATTATGGCTTAGAAAAAGACAGTATTTACAGTAAGATATGGTATGATTCAAAAGAAGGTAAGATAGGAAAAAAAGGGAAAATGGCGAGAGTTATTTATATGACAAACATAGGGACAATTCCTGAAGAGTCATTTGTAACAGTTAAAATCACTTCATCAGGAGAGAAAATAGGTGTTATTGACGAAATGTTTTTAAGCAGAATGAAAAAAAGTGATGTTTTTGTTTTAGGAGGAAGAAAATACATCTATCAATACACAAAAGGAATGAATTTGTATGTTAAATCAACAATAGAAAGATCTCCGACAATTCCATCATGGTTTTCAGAAATGCTCCCACTTTCTTTTGATTCTGCTCTTGAGATAAATAATTTTAGAAAAATAATGAGAGAAAAATTCGAAGAAAAGGAAAAAAAAGAAAATATATTCAAGTTTATACGAGATTATCTTTATGTTAAGAAAAATATAGCTGTTGAGATGTATAATTATTTTTACCAGCAACATAAGTTTTCAGAAATACCTCACACTAACCTTATCTTTATTGAGAAATATGTTGATGAGAGAGATAACAAAAATTATGTCCTAGTTCATAGCATGTATGGTAGAAGAGTTAATGATGCTCTTTCAAGAGCTTTAGGGTTTATAATTGGAAAACAAGGAATGAGAGATGTTGAGATAGGAATAAGCGACAGGGGCTTTTATCTTTCTTCTGAAAACACTGATGTAGAAAAAGCAATAGAAAAACTTACAAAAGAAAATTTAAGAGAGATTTTAAATGAGGCAATTGAAAAGACAGATATTTTAACAAGGAGATTCAGGCACTGTGCAACACGCTCTTTAATGATTTTAAGAAGTTATAAAGGACATAACAAAAGTGTAAGAAAACAGCAGATGAAAAGCCATTTTTTAATATCTTCTGTAAAGAAGATAAGCAAGGAATTTCCTATACTTAAAGAAGCAAAAAGAGAGGTTTTAGAGGATTTAATGGACATAGAAAATGCAGAGAAAATTGTCCAGTGGATTAGGGAAAAAAAGGTAAAAATAAGCGTTGATAATGTTAAAATTCCCTCTCCATTTTCACTGAATTTACTTTTGCAGGGACATCTTGATTTAATGAGAATTGAAGACAAGCAAGATTTTTTAAGGAGAATGCACCAGATGTATATTGATGAGATTAAGAAAAGAGAAAACAAAGAATATATTTACGGTGATTTTTCTGATTTAAATAGTAATTGAAAATTGTTAATAAAAGACAGATAGTATGACATTCGCTTCGCTCATAAATTTTCTATAGAAATTAATGTACTAACAAAAGTAAGTTGAATGAAATTATTAATATAACAATTATATTAATTACGATTATTAGTATAACTGATAAACTATACTCTAACTTATTAGCGTATTAATAAATATTATAAGATAATGAGTAACTAATTATAGTTAAGGACGTTGATAATTTCCCATTTATGCCTTAACTACAGAAAAAACTTGGCAAATATAGTTTTTTCTGGATAAAAAACTCCAGTAAAGCACAAAGAGTTTTTTATATCAAGGGAAAGACATAGTTTTTTGAGTAATTATTTATATCTTTCACTATATATTTGGAAAGAACTTTAATTTGATTATGGGCTTAACTTTTATTTAAGATTTATATACTTAATTTATCACTAAGAAATATGAAAAAAAACTTGCAAGATTACGAACTAATAAACAAATCAATTTTCTTCAAGAAACAAGGCATACTTGCTTTTGGAGACTTACATCTTGGTTATGAGCAAATGCTGAAAGAGCACGGGTTTTCATTTCCCTTCAACCAATTAGAAGATACAATAAATGATATAAAAAGAATAATTGAAAAAATAAAGTCTTTAAAATTCAGAGTAAAAAAGATAATTATTCTCGGAGATTTTAAGCATTATTTTGGTTTTGAAAAAGAGGAGAAGTTTAGAGTTGGGGATTTGTTGGCTTTCCTTGAAAAGTGCGTTGACAAGAAAAATATAATCCTTATTAAGGGAAATCATGAAAGAGTGAAAATTCTCCCAAAAGAATACAAATACAGAAATTACTATATTAATAAAAATATTATTTTTGTTCATGGAGACAAAATTTATAAAGAGCTTTTTGACAAAAAAATAAAAACAATTGTTATAGGGCATTTGCATCCTGCAATTTCTTTAACAGATAAATCAGGAGTAAAAAAAGAAAAATACAAATGTTTTTTGACTGGAAAATGGAAAAGTAAAAATGTGGTAATTCTTCCGAGCTTTCTTAATCTTGTTGAGGGAACTATAATCAATGGAGATTATGAACGAAATAATGAAGGTTTTTGCATGATTCCAAAACAAATATTAAAAGATTTTGATGTTTCTATTTTAGGAAAAGAGAAGATTTATGATTTTGGGAAGCTGAAGGATTCATGAACGCATAAAACAAAAGTAAATTGCTGTATCGAAGATTAAATCTTACTCACAAACTTCACTTTCACAGGTTTTTTCTCTGATTCTGCTATCTGCAAATATTCTCTTTCTTTTTTTCCATAAAGATTGGCAAAAAACACTCCTGGAAATGTTTTTACTGAATTATTATAGCTAAGTATGCTGTCATTGTAATATTGCCTTGAATATGCAATTTTGTCTTCTGTTGTTGCTAACTCTCTCTGCAATTCAAGGAAGTTTGTGTTTGCCTTTAAGTCAGGATAGCCTTCTGCAATTGCAAAAATTGTTTTTAATGCAGATTCAAGCTGTCTGTCTGCTTGGATTTTTTTCTCAATGCCCTTTGCTGAGACAAGAGCTTTACGCGCTTCTGTAACAACCTTAATAGCATCTTTTTCATGTTTTGCATATCCCTTTACAGTTTCAATCAAATTAGGGATTAAGTCAGTCCTTCTTTTTAACTGAACATTAATCTGTGATAAAGAATTATCTATTCTATTGCCAAGAACTGTAAATCTGTTGTAATATACAAAAAACATAATTGCTATTAATGCAACAACAGCAATAACAATCCATGATATTAATTCCATAGCATATCAAGAAAAATTAAATTTATAAACCTATCTGATATAATATTAAGAAGTTGATATGTTAATAAAATTTAAAAAAATGTTTTACTATGGTTTATATTAACAGAATTAAAAAAGGGAAGTTGACGGTCAAGATTAAAATGAAGGAGGTTGATTGTTAAGGAACTTTGGTTCCTTACAGTGTCTTACCATGGCCATAAAAATTGACAAGGAAAAGTGCATTGGATGTGGCAGTTGCGAGTCAGTATGCCCAGAAGTGTTTAAAATGGAGGATGACATGAAAGCGCATGTAAAAGCACAAAAAAATCTTCCTTGTGTAAAAGAAGCAATAGAAATATGCCCTGTTAATGCTATAAAAAAGTAATAGTTATTTCCTAATTCAGTCCTTCTTGCCAGCAAGTTTTCTGACTATTTTTCCTGTTATAACACCAAGAAGAAAAGCTACAGCAAATACTATAACTATGGAAATTATCAGCGAATTTCTTCCAAATCCCATATCAATAAAAGGATTTAAGTAAAAATATCCTGTTTCTTTTCTAATTTTATTTATTAGTCCATTTACAGTCCCCGATATATAAAGTAAAAAGTTATATATCATAAGGGCAAGAATACCATTAAACCCGTCTCTTATTATTATCAAAATTTCTTGATTTTTTTTCTTATCCATTTCAACCTCTTTTTATTTAGTTATATACAGAAATATGTTTATTTAAAAGTTTCTACTTTATTCTTTATTAATATAAAAAATAAAATTCATTAAGATATTAAGTAAGATATGAATCTTAACAACATGCCTAAGTAATATTTATAAAGTATATTTCATAGTATATATTATAAAATGGCAAAGAAAAAGATGACTAAAAAGAGAAATATTAAAAGAGCTATTAATAAGCCTGAAAATTTAATTGGCTATAGCCAAAACAAAATTAAGATTGTCTTGAGGAATTTGATAGTTTTTGTTGTCTTGACTATAATTTCTATGCTTTTGTATGAGATTTCAACAGAAGAAATTTATGTTAATTTATTTTGGTTGCTTTCAGTACTTTTTGGTTTTGTTGCAATTGCTCTTTTGATTGCTCTTTTGGCTATTCTCTTTATTAGGGTTTTAAAGAAGTAGTTTGATTGTAATTAATAAAAAATAGTAATTATCTCAAATCTGTTATTATGGATTACAAATAAATATTTTTTAGGGTAATTATCATGTTCTGAATTATTTTACATCAAACAAGCTTTTTAGTTAATTGTAAATTAAAAGTACATGTCTATATGATGATTAATGTTAAATACAAAGCTAATGTTTTTATACTTTATTTATAGTTTCAATTTAAATAAACATGCCACCTTAGCTCAGTTGGTAAAGAGTGTTTCCTCGGTAAGGAAAAGGTCCTGAGTTCGATTCTCAGAGGTGGCTTCCAACAGATTTATAAAAGCTCTTTCTTAAAATTAAATCATGCCAAAAAGAGAAAAATCCAATCTTGGGAAATTAAAGATGGATTACATAAAAATACAAAGCAAGTATAATCTTCCAAGTTTTGAAAAACTTAATGAGGATTTTCAGGTAGAAAAGGCTTTAGAATCTGAAACTGATATTTTAATAAGGGAGATAAGAAAATTTATGGCAGACAAATTTTCTAACTATCTTAGATTTGTAGAGGCTATTTTGCATCCTGTTAACACACCAATGTTTGTCTTCTCTATTGTGAAATCAGTAACAGCAGAGGAAAAAAACAAGCTTTCAGAGATTTATAAAGAACTTGTTAAGATAGAAATTAAACTAATAAAATTAGATTTGAAATTTGTTGAAGAAGAAGAGGCAGATTTCATAAAAGAAACTTACAAAAAATGGCAAGGAATTAAAGGTGATTTTCTTGAGATTATTGGGAGTGTAACTAAAAATTTTGATAACAAGAGTGATGGAAATAGCAGAGGTTATTTTGGGTAAAATTTATTAATGATTGATTTTTGGGTTTTTTATGATATTAGATATACATTTAGAATGGTGCGATGATAAAGGAGAAAGACTTAAAAAAATAGCAGAGGCTGGAAAATCTTTCAATATTTCTCTCGTTCCAGTATTATTGCTTCCAGAACATAAGTGTTTCAAAAATAGAGTTTATCCAAATAATTACTATTATAATAAAGATATTGTCAGTTTTTTAAAAATAATTCCAAGAGATTACCCCCATGTAACTTTTGGTCAGCAAGGATTTTCACATTATTGCCCAGATTGTTATAATACTGAAATTAAAACTAATACTAAAAATGGTAGAAAATTTTCAAGAGACCCATGGCATGAGAATAGATGTCTGTACAATCCTACTTTGTCTTTTGGGGAACAAACAGTATTTATGGCTAGGGGAAAGGAGATAATAGAAGATAAGGTTGGAATTTCACCTATTATGTATGTTCCTCCTAACTACCAGTATGACAAAAACACTAAAATTGCTGCAGAACATTCAGGATTTGAATATTTTGCGACTAAGGGATTAATAAATATTCCTCCTTATACAGAAGTAATTGAAGATGGAAAATTAAAAGTTTTGCCAGAGAGAAAATTAGGACAAGAAGGAGAAATTTTCTATACTCATTATGATAAGATGAAAGATAATTTTGATAAATATTTAGAAATAATTAATTCTTCTGATTCTTTGTCTATGATTTGGTTCCAAGAAAAACCAATTGTACATGCTCCTTTAAATGAAAAATTAATATTCATGTCAAAAATAGTAAGAGACAAAGGATTAAGATAATTTTTTATAGTTTGTTTTTTTCTTTTTGTTATGGCCCTTAAAAAAATTAAATTAAATGTCTATCTAAAAAAATTTGTTAATTTTTGTAAACATAGATATAAAAAAAATTTATTGGGGGTAGGTATTTATGGCTCTTATGCTTGAGGTTATTTTGACAAGGGAAAAAGCGATTATGATGTTTTCCTTATTTTTAAAAATAAATTACGAAAAGAAAAGAAATTTTTAGGGAAAAGGTTTAAAAGAATTGCGATACATTATTTCTGCACTTCAAAAGAAATGTTACATCTAATTAAAAAAGGACACTGGTCTCCTTATATATCTTTTCTTGTTAGTGCTAAGATGATTTACTATTCTCCAAATTATAAAAAATTTATTCTTACATTAAAAAACATGGATTTTGTCAAGTCTCTTCTAAGCACAAAAAGAATTGAATGAAAAGCAAAATTTGATAAAGAATGTATTAGAAAGAGCAGAGGTTACAAAGGAGTAAAATATACTTTACCAGCATTAAGAAGTAGATTACAACTGTTGACTTATATTAAAAACAGAAAATTAGTCTGGAATTTGTCAGAATTAATCAAGTTAAATCTTGACCTTCTAGATATTAATGAACAGAAACTTTTATTGCATTTAGACAAAATTGTAAAAAAAAGAAAACAAAATTTTAATATTTCTGAAAAGAATAAATCTGTAAAACTTCTTGATAAAATAACTAAATCAATATTATTATCTCTAAAAACTATTTAAATATTACAACAAAAACCTTTATTAAGTTTGCTAATTTTTGTTTTATATGGGTGCTAAAAAAGAGGAAGAGCCACAAAAAGTAGATTTTGTAAAGTGGTTTTCTGAGCTGAATAAAAATTCCGGAGCTGTTGCAGGAGGCAAGGGCGCGAATTTAGCAGAAATCTACAATCTTGGAATTCCTGTTCCTCCTGGTTTTGTTATAACAGCCCAAGCTTATGATTATTTTATTGAAAAAGCAAATATAAAAGAGAAGATAAGAAAACTTCTTGATGTAATTAATTACGAAGATACAAAACATCTTGATGAAACATCAAAGAAAATAAGAGATTCTATAATAGATTCAAAATTTCCTAAAGAAATGGAAGATGATATTTTTGAAGCATATGAAAATCTTGGGGCAAGTGATAATGACTTAAGAGGAGGCATGGCTCATGATATACTTAAAAGTGCTTCTGAAAATATATTTGTCGCTGTCAGAAGTAGTGCTACAACAGAAGATTTAGAGAGTGCGAGCTTTGCAGGGCAGCAAGATTCTTTCTTGAATGTCAAAGGAAAATATGAATTAATTAATCATATAAAAAAATGCTTTGCATCTCTTTTCACATCAAGGGCAACATATTACAGGAATAAAAAAGGGTTCAAGCACGAAGAGGCAAGCCTTGCAGTTGTCATTCAAAAAATGGTGGATTCTGACAAATCAGGAGTTATATTTTCAAAAGATCCTTCATATAAGAATGACAATATAATCATAGAAAGTGTTTTTGGATTAGGAGAAGGAATTGTTTCTGGGAAAATAACTCCTGATAGATATATTGTTTCAAGAGATTTCGAAATTCTTGAAGAAAAAATATCAGAAAAAAAAATTGCTCTAACAAGGAATTCTAGTGGTGATGGAATTGTTGTAAAACTAAAAGAGCAAAAATCAATTTCAAAAGTATTGACTGATTATGAGATAAAAAAACTTTCAGATTTTGCAATAAAACTTGAAGATCATTATAAAAAACCGCAAGATATAGAGTTTGCAGTTGAAAATGAAAACATTTTTATTGTTCAGACAAGGCCGATAACAACTATTGAAAAAAGAATAGAAGAGTTTTCAGGCAAAGAGACTCACGGCGAAATTATATTAGAAGGGCTTGCTGCTTCTCCAGGAATTGCTTCAGGAAAAATAAAAATAATAGAGACAATGAATGATCTTCAAAAGATAAAGCAAGGTGATGTTTTAGTCACAAAAATGACAAATCCTGACATGGTTGTTACTATGCAAAAATCAGTTGCAATAGTGACAGATGAAGGAGGTATTACGTCACACGCAGCTATTGTGTCTAGGGAAATGGGAATTCCTGCTGTTGTTGGCACCCAAGAAGCTACAATAAAACTAAAAGAGAATGAAATTATAACTGTAAATGGATTTACAGGAAAAATATACAAAGGAAAGGTCTCTGAGACAATTCACAAAGAAATTCTTCCTATTTCAGCAGAGACAAAAACAAAAATAAAAGTAACTGTAGATTTGCCAAGTTTTGCTGAAAGAGCTTCTAGAACAAAAATAAAAAAAATTGGCTTAACAAGAATAGAGGGGATAATCGCAGAATCAGGCAAACATCCCAATTATTTTTTGCAGCAGAACAAAATTAAAGATTATGAAGAGATAATTTTCAAGGGTTTAAAAAAAATATTAGAGTATTTTGAAGAAATATGGGTTAGAACTTCAGATATAAGAAGTGATGAGTATCAGAATTTAGAGGGAGCTCCAAAAGAAAAAGAGGCGAATCCTATGTTAGGTATGCATGGAATCAGATACGGAATTAAACACCCTGAGATTTTAAAAGCAGAAATTCAGGCATTAAAGAGAGTTTCAGAGAACAACAAGAAGGTTGGAATTCTTATGCCACAGGTTATCTCTGTAGAAGAATTAAAAGAAGTAAAAAAATATTTACATAAGACAAATTTTAATAATGTGCGTGTTGGAATTATGATTGAAACTCCCTCTTCAGTCCAATTGATAAAGGATTTTTGTGAAGAAGGGATAGATTTTATTTCGTTTGGTACTAATGACCTTACACAATATATGCTTGCTGTTGACAGAGGCAATGAGGAAGTGCAACACCTTTATGATGAGATGCATCCGGCAGTATTATATCAGTTAGAGTATGTTATTAGAGTTTGCAAAAGAAACAAGGTTGAGTCAAGCATATGCGGACAGGCAGCTAACAAAAAACCAATGGTTAAGTTTTTAGTTGAAAGAGGAATTGACAGCATAAGTGTTAATCCTGATGCAGCAAAAGAAATCTCTGATTATGTTGCAGAAATTGAAAAAAATCTAGTGAAAAATACAGATTTAGAGCCTAGACACTATCAGCCAAAAACAGAAAAAAATATTGAAGTGGTAAAATATGGGCAAGAAACAAAAGAATTCTCAGAAATTCCTGGTGCTAAAAAATTTGAAGAATCAGAAAACGATGTAAGAACAGAGCAGGATATTGAAAGAGACATTGAGGCAATAGAGAAAGAAAAAAAAGAATATGAGAAAAGCATGGAATTTAATGAAGAACCTGTAAATAAAAAGGATGATGAAACTGAAGAATTTTTAGATATTTTCTAAATATTTATAAATGATACTGAATTATATAAAATATGGTAAAAAAGAGGAAATCAAGAAAAAGAGTTGGGATTACCCGCAATTCTGGAGAGATTAGGGTAGAAAAGATGTTAGTTGACAATTTTGTATCCTTGCAAAAAGTGATGTTAAATTTGTCTTTAAAAGTAGATAATCTTGTAAGCCAGATATCAAAACTTTTAGAGCTTTTTGAAATATCTGCAAAAGCGCTTGCTGATAAAGATTTTAGTATTGAAAGAAAAACTGAAGATGATAAAAAAATCTCAGAAAAGATAGATACTATACTAAATCAAAATAAAGTAATTGCGCGTGGCTTGACTTTATTGCACGAGCCTTCTGGTGTGCAGGAGCAAGTCTATCAACCTACTCAACCTCTTTCGCCTCAACAAACCCCTATGACATATCCTCAGACAATTCCTCAGCAACAAATGCCATCAAGACAGCCTTCATCTGATTTTACTCAAAGTTTAGATGATGAGACATATCAAAGATCTGTTTATTCAGGTCCAATTTCATCAATACCTAAAAAGCCAACAAAACCTTTATATTCTAAAAGAGTCCAAGAAGAATCTTAGAATATTAAAATGCAAAAATCAAAAACATTAATTAATTTTTCAGAAGAGTTTAAAAAATATTTTCTTCTAAAATTTACAGAACAACTTATTAGGAATTCAGGAGCAAAGGAAATTTTTGAATTGAAGAGTGTTCTTAAAAAACAAGAACAAATACGAGAGGAGCAAGCAAAAGAAAGAGTACGCGAAGTAATTAAAAAAATAGAGAGAAAAGAAAGAGGAGATGAATTCTTTGAAAAATTAATAGAGAAAGATAAAAAAGCTGCAGAATTAACTCTATCAGTAGAATCAATTCCATCAATCACTAAAATACAGTCACAAACCAAAGAAATACAATCTCCAAATCTTCACATTATTCAAAAACCCAAGGTGTTGAATGTTTTTCAAACTGCTCCTGCTTATGGTGTTTTAAAAATACCAGATATAAGACTTCCTCCAAGGCTTCAGTATTTGAGGCCATACCCAACAGATATACATATAGATTTGGGAAAATTAAATCCATTAATAAATGATTATTCAGTAATTTCTATAGAATGTTATGGACCTTCTGAAAATATTATAGTTACAGGTAAAATGGGGAGAAAAAAGACAAACATAATTTTGAGTAAAGAAGATATAGGCGAGATTATAAACAAATTTTCTACAACTGCAAAAATACCTGTGCAGGAAGGAGTCTTTAAAGTAGTTGTAGGAACACTAATCATCTCAGCTGTAATCGCTGACATTATAAATACAAGATTTATAATCAGAAAAATGCCTCTTTTAATACATCCTTTATCTCCTACTTTTGCAAGATGATTTTGTGATTGCCAATGCCCAAAGAATTATATCACCAAACAACATATGTATGGGAATAACTTAAATCTTCTTTCATAGGCATCTGGAGAGGGAAGATAATTATTTAATTAATTATGCAAAAGTGTAATTAAATTTCCTCTTTTCTAAACCTTTAAATATATTAGATATTTATAATTAATAGTATGATTGAGTATTTTGTTAAAAAAAAAGAGAGGATAGAAAAGATTTCTGAATGTGTTGCTGGTTGTTTAATCAATGTGCTAAATCCATCTGACAAAGAGATAAAATTTCTTGTTGAAGAATTAGAACTTAACAAAGATATGATAATTCAGGGCTTGGATATTTATGAAGAGCCAAGATTTGAGGATGAGGATAAGAAAGTGTATATTTTTATGACAACAACGACAGAGAAACTTCTTCATGATGATATTTCCTCGTTTTTAGTTGTATATTCTAAAAAACATATAATAATTATTTCCAAATATAATTTAGAAGTAACTGACAATGTGGTATCAAATGGGAAAATAGAGGATTTTTCAAGCTCAAAGAACCTCATAAGAATTTTATATTTTATCTCAAAGGCTTTTGAGACAGCTGTGCATAAAATAATGAGGGATGTAAAAGCAGATAAAACTGACTTAAATAAGTTAAAAGAAAAAGATATAGCCAAATTAATAGTTTATGAAAACAAACTAAACAGCTATGTAACTCCATTTGGGGAGATGGTGCAAAGCTATAGCAAGATCTTAAAGATGAAACTTATAGAGTTCTCTGAAAGAGACAGCGAAAGACTTGAAAATCTTATTATTGATCTGAATGAAACATTGAACATCTGCAAATCAACACTCAAGACAATTACAAACATGAGGAATTATTATTCAACACAACTTTCAACAAATCTTAACAGAATTGTTACTGCTCTTACAATATTCACAATTTTTCTGACAATACCTACTTTAGTATCAAGTGTATATGGTATGAATATAAACTTGCCTTTTCAAAATTCTCCAAATATTTTTATTAATCTCATTATTGTAGTTTTAGTTATATGGGTTGTTATGTTTTCTTTTTTAAAATTCGCCAAGATAATTTAAGATGGAAAATTCAAAAAAGACAGCCATCTTTACTTTTGCATTATCTCTTATAATTCTTCCGATTTCCACCAGTCTTTGACT